>JACCDW010969126.1_pt1 | contig 18297 bp, 16 predicted proteins | sample 7449781 | NCBI WGS metagenome assembly JACCDW01 (sample SAMN15323449, study PRJNA562643) | freshwater metagenome | isolation source: river surface water | place: USA:Blue River Watershed | collected 2017-08-18
AGCGTTTCTGCGACAACTACTCGCTCCACAACTGCCTCTCGGTCGGTTTCCGCGACAGGCACAGGCACGCGCAGCCCTCCCGCATCCGCCACGGCCCAACCCACAGAAAGTGAAAGCATGTCCGCCTCGGTCACAGCCAGCCCCTCAGCGCCCCCCACAGGCCCTCCCACGGTAGAGCCGACCCCTACGACTAGCCCATCCCCTTCTGGAACCGGCAGCGATTCCGTCTCCGCCTCCAGTTCCGCCTGGGCTACTTCTTCGGCAACTCCTTCTGCCTCCGCATCCTATTCTGCCGCCCCTTCCAACTCCCCATCAGCGCAACCCTCTGAAACGCCGGCGGAGTCCAACTCCCCTTCAGCCCAGCCAAGCCAATCTACGACCGCATCCGCGTCTGCCTCGCCCCACCTCTCTGCGTCTTCAAGTGCAAGCGCAAGCCCTCATCCATCCTTTTCAACAACCCTTTCAGCCTCTGCATCTAGGTCTGCCCCTCTTTCACCGAGCCCAAGTGCCTCTGCAAGTATCAGCCCCAATTTAACTCCTAGCGCCCCCCGCTCTGCCTCTTCTACAGCGTCCACGTCCCGCTCCTCTTCAGCCAGCCCCTCCTTTACCTCTTGGGGCACCACCTACCCTTCTCTCACAGCGGCTCCGAGTCCCTCTGCATCCGTATCAAAATCGGCGAGCGCTTCAGCCAGTCATTCTAGTCTCCGTTCCAGGTCTGCATCAGCATCTGTGAGTGCATCCGCCTCCGCGTCCGCCACGTCTAGCCCCACACCAACGCCGTCAGGAACTCCTACAAAGACCGGCACACCCTCTTTTACGGGCACATCTACGCCTTCCAATACCCCCTCTTATACGCCTACAGGTACGCCGAGTCAGACTCCATCCGATACTGCGTCGGCTACGCCGAGCCAGACGCCATCGGACACGGCTTCGCAAACACCCTCTTGGACTCCCACGACAAGCCCCACAGGAACGCCCTCCAATACTGCGACACTGACTCCTTCAGAGACTAGGACACAAACCGCGTCTGTGACTGCAACCTCATCGGAAACGGCATCAAACTCCCCTTCTCAGACGCCCAGCCAGACACCCTCTTGGACGTCTTCAGAGACTGCTACTCAAACCCAATCCGGAACATCCTCTGAGACTCCTTCCAATACTCCATCACAGACGAGGAGTCAAACGGGCTCCAATACACCCTCTTGGACTCCATCGGCTACGGCAACCCAAACTCCTACGAATACGCCATCCAATACACCCTCTCAGACGACCACCCAGACTTCTTCAAATACGGCTACACAAACGCAAACACCGAGTGACTCCCCCTCTCAGACTTCTTCACAGACACCTTCCAATACACCAAGCGTTACACCCACAAGAACACAGAGCCAAACGCCCAGCCACACGGTCACGCAAACGTCTTCCAATACTGGAACACAGACTCCCACGAATTCGGGCACGAGAACTCAGACAGCGACAAATACACCGTCAAATACTCCCAGCCAGACTGCTTCTACAACCCTCACGGCCACACAAACACGGACAACCAGTCAAACGGGCTCCAGAACAAGAACACAGACTCCCTCTCAGACGCCTTCTACTACCGCTTCACAGACCCAAACAAGATCTGGAAGTCCGACACGAAGCGGAACGGGTACACCCTCTCAAACTCCGTCTCGGTCTCCTACTCCAACGAGAACCCCCTCTATCACACCCTCCAATACACCTACGCCTTCTCAGACTGCATCGCGTTCTCCAACCTATACGCCAACGAGGTCCCCCATCTCTACGGGAACACCTTCGCGCACGGCATCAAAGTCTGGTACGCCATCCAAGACACCTTCAAACTCGCCAACACCGAGTCAATCGGGAACCCCTTCACGCACCGCATCGCAGACAAGAACACCATCCGCCGGCACCTCTCCAACAAGAACCCCCTCTACAACTCTCACGGCTACTCCGAGCCAAACGGCAAGCCAAACAGGCACGCAAACTCGGTCACCAACCTCTACAGGGACACCGTCGCGCACGGCCTCTAGGTCGCGCACGCCCTCGCAGACGGCTAGCAAATCTGGCACACCAAGTCGCACGGCGTCAATTACTGCAACCCCTTCCCAGACAGGAACACCGTCTTCGGGCTCTTCTCTTTCATCAACCCCTAGCACAACACTGACAGCAACCCCTACACAAACTGCAACGCGCAGCAGTTCTGGAACTGGCACACCGTCTCGTACAGGAACGCCGAGTCGTTCTCGCACGCCCTCCAATACACCCTCCCGCTCGGGCACACCATCCAAATCTGGCACGCCGTCAAATACCCCCTCTAGGTCTGGAACACCGAGTGTAACTCCCTCCAAAACCCCTTCAATATCGTTTAGTAAAACACAAACACCCAGTCGTTCTGGAACTCCTTCTAGAACACCGTCGTATACACCAACGCGCTCAAGAACACGTAGTGGAACCCCCTCACGAAGCCCGTCACGAACTGTCACTCCTACACGGACACGGGTCTAAAGCACCAAACTCCCGAAAAGAAATTTGAGTCGTGGGCGCAACTTCCGGCCACCTAGAGACATAACCTCTTCAGTAAAGAGGAGATGCCCGCAGGTGTAGTACGCCCCAACGCTGACATTGAGCCCGTCGTGGGCATTCAGTTTGGTATCTTCAGCCCGGACGAGATTGAGCGGCGTTCCGTGGTGGAGATTACTAATTCGGGCACCTACGATGGCAATGAGCCCCGCATCGGCGGCCTCTTTGACCCCCGCATGGGCGTGCTGGACAACGGCAAGACGTGCCGTTCCTGTGGCCAGACGAATCATTCGTGCCCGGGCCATTTCGGCCATTTCAAACTCGCTCGCCCCGTCTACTTCATCCAGTTCTTTGACCAACTCAAGAGCGTGCTGAACTGCGTGTGTATTAAGTGTAGCAAACTCCTGATTGACAAGGGGCTCCACAAGGAAATTCACAAACGGCGCGGCGAGCCCCGCTGGCGTGCAACTCTGGCGGCCTGCCAGAACATTGGGCGCTGTGGCCAGGAGACCGAGGACGGCTGTGGTGCGCGCCAGCCCGACCGCTATGTGCGCGACGGCATCGCGACTATCGTGGCGGAGTGGGACGCGATTGAGGGGCCCGCAGCGACGGGCGAGGGCGGCGCGCCGGCGCCAACCAAGCAGCGGCAGCGTCTGGAGGTGGAGTACGTGCTCCGCCTGCTGCGCCGTCTGACGGACGAGGACGTGGATTTCATGGGGTTCAGCCGCTACTTCTGCCGCCCCGATTGGATGATTTGCACGGTCCTGCCGATTCCGCCGCCGCAGGTGCGCCCGTCCGTCATCCAGGACAACAACCAGCGGTCTGAGGACGACCTCACGCACAAACTGTTCGAAATCATCATGACAAATCAGCGCCTGCAGGACAAGATTAATAACAACGCGGAGAAGCGCCTCGTGGAGGATGAGCACATGGCGCTCCAGTATCACATCGCAACGCTGGTGGACAACCAGATTCCGGGCGTGGCGCCGTCGGCCCAGCGGTCCGGTCGCCCGCTGAAGTCGGTGAAGCAGCGCCTGGGCTCCAAGGAGGGCCGCATCCGCTACAACATCCAGGGCAAGCGTGTGGAGTTCTCGGCGCGATCTGTGATTACGCCAGATCCCAACATCTCTATCGGTGAACTGGGTGTGCCGATGAAAATCGCCATGAATCTGACGTTCCCCGAGAAGGTGACGCCGTATAACAAGGACCTGATGTACCGACTGGTGCAGAACGGGCCTGACAAGTTCCCTGGCGCGAAGACGATTGTGCGGTCCGACGGGCGCATGATCAGCCTCAAGCACGTGAACACTAAGGAGATTGTGCTCCACACGGGCGATGTGGTGAACCGGCACCTGAACGACGGGGATATCGTGCTCTTCAATCGTCAGCCGACGCTTCATCGCATGTCTATGATGGGCCACCGCGTCAAGGTGCTGCCCTATAACACGTTCCGTCTCAACGTTTCCGTCACGGCCCCTTACAATGCCGACTTTGACGGTGACGAGATGAACGCACACATCCCCCAGAGTTACGAGGCCGCCACGGAACTTGCCGAAATCGCGGCGGTACCGCACCAAATCGTTACGCCGCGCCATGCGAAGCCCGTGATTGGCATCGTCCAGGACACCCTGGTCGGCTCCTACCGTATCACGCGGCCGACGGTCAACTTCAACCGGCGCCAATACATGAATATGATGATGTGGAACAAGCGGTTTGAGGGCAAGGTGCCGACCGGCAAGGCGGTGGCCGAGAGTGGTGCTCCCCGCTACAATGGCCAGCAGATTCTGTCTGAACTGCTGCCGCCCGTGAATATGGAGATGGGCAATGACTCCTACAAGGATGACAAGCGCCAGGAAAACATGGTAAAGATTCGCGAGGGCGAGGTGCTCCAGGGCATCTTTGACAAGGGCATCTTCTCCAAGCCTTCCAAGGGCATCATTCACACCCTCTTTAAGGACTACGGGTCCACGGACACGGTCCAGTTCATTGACTCTATGCAGAATACAATTGAGCAGTTCCTGGTCTACAACGGCTTCTCCGTAGGCATCTCAGACCTGATTGCGGATGAGGAGACGCGCAAGCAGATGGAGGAAGTGATTAAGAAGCGCAAGACGGCGGTGGAGAACATCCTCCTCCAGATTCACATGGACCTGTTTGACAATAACACGGGAAAGACGAACCAGCAGGAGTTTGAGGACAAGGTGTTCGTGGAACTGAACAAGGCGACTGACGAGGCGGGCAAGGCGGGCCTGGGCTCCCTGGCAGACGAGAATCGCCTGATTGCGATGGTGAAAGCGGGCTCTAAGGGCTCCAATATTAATATTGCGCAAATGATGGCGTGTGTGGGTCAGCAGGCGCCCGAGGGTCGCCGCATTCCCTATGGGTTCACGGACCGCACTCTGCCGCATTACAAGAAGTACGACGATGGCGCAGAGGCGCGCGGGTTCGTGGAGAGCAGTTTCATCAAGGGCCTCACGCCCCAGGAGTTCTTCTTCCACGCCATGTCAGGTCGTGAGGGTCTGATTGATACGGCCGTGAAGACGGCAGATACGGGTTATATCCAGCGCCAACTTGTGAAGGCGATGGAGGACCTGGTGGTCCAGTATGACGGCACGGTGCGCGACAGCCGCGGTAACATCTTCCAGTTCTATTACGGCGAGGACGGCATCAATGCGACCAAGATTGAGTCGGTGGGCCTCGGCGTCGGCAAGTTGTCCGAGGAGGAAATCAAGAAAACGTATGGTATGGAGGGCGTGGAACTGGCGACGGTACTGGCAGAGGGCACGCTGCGCGGTGAGGACGCGGCGGCTGTGGAACAGTTCGTGGAGCAGGTCCTAGAGGACCGCCGCATGCTGGTGGAGGACATTCAGAAGTCCAAGCAGGACGCACCACTGTTTGCGTCCGTGAATGTGGAGCGCATTCTGACGAATGTGGCGACCTCATTCCGCCTGGACGCCGAGTCCAAGACGGATCTGACGCCGCTCTATGTGCTCCAGGGCATTGAGCGCCTGATTCGCAAAACGCAGGGCTACCACCGGCTGTGGGCCGCCGTCCTGCGCTTCTATCTGGCCCCGCACCGCCTGATTGTTAAGGAGCGTTTCACGCGCCGTGCATTTGATACGGCGTGTGAGATGATTCTAGTCAAGAACTATCAGAGTTGGGTGCAGCCTGGTGAGCAGGTGGGTATCATCGCCGCCCAGAGCATCGGTGAGCCGTCTACGCAGATGTCGGCGCACAAGGACACCTGGGTTCATATCCAGGCCGCCGATGGCGCGCACTTCTGCGGTCGCATCGCCGAATTCGTGGACCGGCTGTTGGAGCAGAACCCGACCGCGGTCAAGGCTGTGCCTGGTCACGCCGAGAGCGTTGTGATGGACCTGGTCAATGCTGCATACAGCATCGTGGGTGTCAGCACGGATGAGAAGACCTCGTGGCGCCCTATCAGCCAAATCAGTCGCCACCCCGCGAATGGCGGTCTCGTGAAGGTTGTAACCAAGTCGGGTCGCAGCACGACGGCCACGCTGTCACACTCGTTCCTGAAGCGCACGGAGAAGGGCGTGGCGCCTATTCTAGGTTCGGAGTTGGAGGTCGGCATGCGTATTCCTGTGGCGACCTACATCCCCGAAATGCCCGATGCGGCGACTGGTCGCGATGGCTTTGCGCTCACAGCCGACTTTGGCTGGGTATGCGGCATCTACCTGGCCGATGGCAGCATCCACGGAAACCAGGTGCGCATCACAAAGGCTGCGACGGAGGTGGAGGAGTCCATTCGTGCAGTAGGTACGACCTACGGCTGGGAAATCACGGCCAAGGATTACCAGACGGAGCAGGGGCTGCTGCGAGAGACACTCATCAGCAGTGCCGACCTGAAGAACTTCCTCCAGACTCATTTCGGGTCTGGCGCGACAAAGGCAGTCGGCCCGGCAGTCTTCTCCATGTGTCGGGAGTTCCAGCAGGGTGTCATCGGTGGCTACTTTGACGGTGATGGCAATGTGAATCCGGACCGCCAGCAGATTCGCGCCGGCAGCCGCAGCGCCGACCTGATTCGCAGCATGAATCGTCTGCTCGGCTACTGCGGGTATTTCGGAGTTATTAATGAAGAGAGCACGGTAAATCTGCCGGGCAAAATCATGTATACTGTCAATATTCTGAAGAAATACGCGGCCAAGTACCAGGCGGAGATTGGTTTCCGTCTGCGTGAGAAGGCTGCTGCGCTTGATGAAATCGTCGCCTATTGTGCGCGCGAGAACAAGCATGATACGAAGGAACTGTATGATAAAATCCCGGAGGTCGGCAATCTGATTGCGGAGGTCGGCAAGGCGCTGGACATTCCTGGCCACAGCCGTACCTATGGGCGCTGGACGAAGAAGGAGAGCATCGGTCGCCTCACGCTCGCCAGTTATGTGGACACGTTCAAGGCACGGGCTGGCAAGTCGCTGGTCGCCGCCGATGAGATTGCGCGCCTGGATGCCGCGGTGCGTGCGGATGTCCTGTGGGACGAGATTACGGAACTTGTCTATCTGCCGGACCCGAACGAGTTTGTCTATGACTTCACGGTCCCGGGCAACGATTCGTTCATGGTGGATGACATGATCCTCGTCCACAACACACTGAACACGTTCCACTTGGCCGGTGTGGCCGCCAAGTCCAATGTGACCCGAGGTGTGCCGCGCCTGAAGGAACTGCTGAAGGTCACGCAGAATCCGAAGGCGATTTCGCTGACGGTGCCGCTGAAGCCGGAATTCCGTGGCAGCCGTGAAAAGGCGCGTGAGGTTGCGCAGGACCTAGAACTCACGCTCCTCAAGGATATCACGATTAAGACGGCCATCTACTTTGACCCCGATGACGAGACATCGGTCGTGGAGGAGGACCGCGATCTGCTGAAATTCTACCACCTCTTTGAGGCTGCACAGAACGAGACGGAGGAGGACGAAGCCGCTGCCGCGGCTGCTGTGGCCGATGGCGAGGACGCGGACGCGGAGCCCAAGACGTGGAGTGGCTGGCTCCTCCGCTTTGAACTGGACCGTGAGCACATGTTCCGCAAGAACATCACGATGGACGACGTGGGTTTCGTCATCCGCAGTCGCTTTGGCTCTCAGGTGAATCTGATTTACAGCGACTACAACTCAAGCCGGCTGGTCATGCGCATGCGCCTGCCTGACCTGATGAAGGGTGGCCTGGACGACCTCGTGAATCTGAAGAAGTTCCAGACGCGCATTCTGAACGGTATCGTGTTCCGTGGTGTGCCTGGCATCAAGTCCGTGACGTTCCGCGAGGACAAGGACACGCTGGAACTGAATAAGGAGACGGGCAAGTATGAGCAGGTCACGCAGTACGTCCTGGACACGGACGGTAGCAACTTCCTCGCGGTCATGCGCCATCCGTACGTGGATGCGCGCCGTCTGGCATCCAGTCACGTCCACGACATTTACGAGGTACTGGGCATTGAGGCAACGCGCCAGACGCTACTAAATGAAATCACGACCCTGTTTGAAGAGGCGGGTGTTAACAATCGCCATCTGGGTCTTCTGTGCGATGTGATGACGAACGCGGGCCGTCTCATGTCGGCCGACCGCCATGGCATTAATAAGACGGACATCGGTCCGCTTGCGAAGGCCTCCTTTGAGGAGACGGAGCGCATTCTGCTCAACGCCGCGCTCTATGGTGAGACGGACCCTGTCACGGGCGTATCAGCGAACATCATGATGGGCCAGCCGATTCGCGGTGGCACGGGCTTCTTCAACGTGCTGCTGGACGAGGGAGCCTTCCTGCGTCTCCAGGAGGGCCTACCGCCTGCGGAGGGCTACGATGACGAGGAGTTGGACGAACCGACGCAGGAGCAGATTGACCAGGAACTCTATGAGGATGAGAACGACCTGTGCTCGTCTGCACGCCTGCGCATGAATGTGGCGATGCCGAATGCGCCTGCACTGCTGGAGGAGGAGGATGTGGAGATCGCGCTGCTTGATCGCGAGGAGGATGAGTAATTACAGGCTAAACGCCAGCCACAAACTACAAGTATGGAAACCCTTTTTTCAGAGAAGCCACCTTGGAAATCTGTAGAATGGGTCCGAAGCCCCCAGTGGTCGCCCGCGACACCTGTCGGCTACAGTGCGTGGACACAGACAGTTCACCAAGAGGCGCTGGAGACAAAGGAGCGCATAGGCGCTTTGGACCGAGAGCACAAGTGGGAACTCGCGAAGAAGATGGTAAATCCCTATGAACTTATCTACACACATGGGGATGATCGGCTCCCGCCCGCTCTCGCTCTCATGCAGCCTCTGTCCCGCTCCTATTTCAAAATGGTTGAGATCCTAGAGGTACTCCAGACCTTCCAGCGCACGGCGAAGGCGAGTCTGAAATTGCGTACAGCCCATGTGGCCGAGGGACCTGGTGGATTCATTCAGGCGATTCTTCAGACTGCAGAGACGCGCAATCGGCAGGTCACAGTGGCGAACGCTATGACACTACGCCCCAACTCGTCGCACGTCCCTGGCTGGAAAAAGGCGGCGGCCTTCTTGGCGAAATACAAGCAAGTGAAAGTGAACTATGGAGCAGACGGGACGGGCGACATCTACAAGCCTGAGAATCAGGCAGCGTTCTTGGATGCGGTTGCACCTGGCGCGCATATTTTCACTGCTGATGGCGGATTTGACTTCAGTATTGACTATACACAACAGGAGCAGAAGGTATTTCACCTCTTGTTGTGTAGTGTAAGTATTGGGCTGCAGAGCCTACGACCTGGCGGTGATTTTGTACTGAAACTGTTTGATATGGAGTCGCCTCATACGCGTTTTCTTGCCATCCTTTTGGGGCGCCACTTTGAGGAATGGACTCTATACAAGCCGGCGATGACACGGCCATGCAATTCGGAGCGGTACTTTTTGGGCCGTGGGTTCCGCGCTGTTGCAGCGCAAACACGCGAGGCTTTGAAAGAAATGCAGGAGAAATCGCTAGCAGGCGAATATCCCGTGCTGCCTCAAGAGGCCTGGTCTCCCAGAGAGCGAGAATACATGGAGCGGCATATTCGGGACGCAACAGCGCTGCAAATTCTTAGTATTCGGCTTGCGATAGACCTGAGTGCAGACCCGCAAGTATGGTTCCGAGACTGGTACAAGCGTTGTCTGGAGAAGTCGTACGCGTGGTGCGAGGCGTTTCGGGTGCCGGCGAAGCCGGTAGCGCAGCGGGTTGGGTAAGCGCAAGCGCAAGGCTCAGCAATAGGCACTAAGTGCCTATTGCCGCCCGTATTGTTCAAACAACCGTTTCCCCACAATCACCGAGGCCTCGTGCTGCGAGAGCCCACCCGATCCCATACGGTCCAGCATAGCCAACATGATCTCCAGGTTCCGCTGGTCAAATCCCTCCGGTGCCGTAATCATCTCAAACAGATGCTTGTAGCCCTCCACAAATTCGGGCAGACGTTCCTTGATTTCATCAACGGACTTCCGCTCGCGACGATACTCTAGGACGCGTGCAACCATGGCCCGCACGTAGCGAGACCGCTCTTTCGGATCAAACTGTGTCGCTTGTTGGGCTGCACGGGCTGCGGCCGTCTCATACGATTCGCGGTCCAGACGATTTCCGGAAATGGGCATGGGGACTATCTGGTCGGGCACTCCAAAAACTGCCTAAGCGCAAACCGCGGGGCAAATCAGAGAATGGAGCCGACAGAACTAGCATCAGTAAAACGAAATCCTTCTGAGGAGGAGGCGGAACGGAAATTTGCACGTACGACACGGAAATTCCGGGATGTGATTGAGAAATTTAAGGATCGGGTCTATGAAAATCTAGAGTCGGGAAAGGGACTTGATAAACACAATGTTGAGCGACTGAATGATGCTGTAAATAAAATCATCCAGTTGGGAAATATTCTGGATCTGTACTTGCTGCCCAAAAAGTCTCTAGATGATACGGATGAAGCAACACGTGAGTCAGTGAATTCTGTAAAAGATGTATTTGCGTCTAATGGAGTTGACTTTGATACTCTTGATGATGATGAGCGCCAACAGTGCTTTTATATTGTAAAAACTGACATACACTGGTTTCCCTATGCCATTAGAGGCAACCATATAGAATCTCTCAAAAAGAGTTAGGAGTATGCCCAAGGACGACGCAAAATCAGTACCTTTTAATGAAAAGAAGGGTTGCCCCGCGGGGTATCATAAGCGTACATCCTTTCTGAGCGTACTCGGGCACCGTGTGGCACCCCGCTGCGTTCGTGCGACGACAACGTATAAGAATACGTCGAAGGAATTCAAGACAAAGACGTTAGAGCGTATGACACGCCGTCTGCGTGGCATTCACATCCCGCGTATCCGCTCTCTGGAGCGCCAGGGAAAGTGTCCTCCGGGCATGATTGAGCGGAAGGCATATGCGCGCAAGTATTCTACGGCTGTGCGTGAGCGGGGCTTCACCGTCCGGCGCGCCTCGGGCACAACCTATAAGGTGTACCCTAAGGCGGCAGGGGCGACCATTGTGGGTCCAAAGTGCGTGAAGGACGAGGGGAAGCCTGGAAAGGGGCCGCAGGCCATCGGCCCTCTCCGAAAGGGAGAGTTGGCGAAGCATGGGTACGGCTTCCGAAAACCTGAGCGGGAGCGCCACGGGGCTCTGCGTCGGGCCATTCAGACCTACGGTGCGCTCGGTGTCTTCCGGAAGTTGGATGCCGTTGCGAAACTGATGGAGCGGTCAGCCCCGGAGGCATCCAAGGTATTTGCAAAGGATCGTGATTGGGTGAAAAGCAATTTTAGCATCAAAGCCTTTTAGGCCTGCCTTTTAAGTGGGGCATGTGAAAAATAACCCCGCGTTCTCTCAGAAGGAACGATGAAGGTTGCGCTCGTGGTTACAGGCCTTTTGCTGCTGCTCGTGGCCAATCTGCTGATGGTCTATTCCACGGCTCTGACGCCGTATCTGCGTCAAGGTGAGGGCTTCCAGAACGCGGCGGCTGCTGCGCCTGCGCCGACGCCCGCGACTGCGCCTATGATGCCGCCTCCTGGCGCTCCGCCCGCCATTCCGGGCATGGGTATGGCGTCTACTGAGCCGACGATGAGCCGCAACATGTCGGCCTCATCCTCTACGACCACGATGGTGCCCGGTGCTGCGCCTATGAAGGAGGCGTTCACCTCTTACTATCTGGAGAACGGTGCCGGCGCGAAAGATGCCTACCAGCCGATGGGCGCCTATGACGGTGTGACTCTCCCGACAGGAAACAATGTGAGCCAGTGGCGCTACACGGCCCCCAATGAGAAGTTGAACGGCGCCGAGTTCCAGCCCGGCCCGGACTCGCTGTTCATCTTCAAGAACAACCAGTGCAAGCCCGAGTGCTGCGGTGCGTCGTTCTCTTGCGGGGGCGGCTGTGTCTGCACGACACCCCAGCAGCGCGACTATATTAACAAGCGTGGCGGCAATCGCACGCAGCCTGAAGACGGCGTTTAATGGCCTACGCCACTAAACGCCCTCCAAGGCCCCTATCTATAGTGGCCGATGACGGCGTTTAAGAGCACTGTGTCGTAGGTTCCCCCTTTAAAAGGATCGATACCGTATTTCTAAATATGGTATCGATGCTCATCGCAAAATAGATATGCCGCCGCAGCACCCCATAGCCATCGTCGGCGCAGGCGTAGCAGGTCTTCTCCTGGTGCTCCTTCTGAAACCCCACACCCAAAATATTGTTCTCATAGACCCCCATCACGATGGTGGTGACCTAGTGCGCCGCTGGCACGCCGTCGTAAGCAACACGCGTTGGGAGCAGGCACTCAATGCGCTAGAGTCGCACGCCCCCATACCCGCCTGGGCCCGCCAACTCTCTCTTGAGCAGCCAACAACCCTCGCCACACTTGCGCGTCTCGTGCGTGAGGTGGTCGCGCCAGCCCTCCGAGAGATTACCCTCATCCAGGCGACTGTTCTATCGGCAAAGTACGCAGCGACAACAGGCTGGTCACTTGAAACATCAGATGGGCATACTCTGCAGGCAGCCGCGCTAGTCCTTACGACTGGCGCTCAGCCCAAAGACCTACATCTCCCTATTCCATCCATTCCTCTAGAGGTGGCATTGGATCCTGCACGCTTGAAAGCATACGTTCAGCCTAGCGACCACGTAGTCGTGTTCGGCACTCGCCATAGTGGCACTCTTGTACTCAAGAACTGCCTGGACATCGGCGTTACAAACGTCACAGGTATCTATAAGGGCGTAAACCCATTCCTATTTGCTCGCGATGGTGAGTATGACGGAATTAAACTGGATGCAGCAACGTATGCCGACCAGATGTTGGCAAACCCACCGGCAAATCTGAAATTCGCTAAATGTGATGACATGTCATGTCTTGTGCGCGCAACGAGGGTCGCCAACTGGGTCATCTATGCAACGGGGTTTAAGGCTCGGACCATGCCTCTAGAGGTTGACGGTGCACCTGTGGATGCGACAGCCTATGATGGAAAAACAGGTGTTCTTCGGAATGCCCCAAAAGCCTGGGGATTTGGGCTCGCATACCCGAGTGAAGCCCCGGATGGGAAACACTGGGATGTAGGTGTCGCCCCGTTCTTGGAGCACATGGCAAAACAGGTGCAGGGCATTCTAGAGGCCTCTGGCCATTTTACCACGACACGTTAGAAGGTAGGATGAATACATCCAAGAATGGTGGAAATCTCTTTGATGCGATAGCCAAAAATGCACAAGGAGCCACAACAACACTGGTAAAACAGGTAAATGACTTGACAAGTGATATTGTCAAGTCGGCGAATACGGCAGTCAATGCGGGCGTCAATGCTGTAAACGCAGGTGTTAATGCTGGTATGAACGCTATGAACAATGTTGCCAAGAATATTCCTGGTGTGAACTCCATGCTGCCTCTGAACTCTACGACAACGGTTGCTGCCAATTCAAATAAGAATGTGTTCACAAATAATGCTTTCACAAATGTTGCCACAAATGTTGTGAACAATGTGAATGCCGCCGCAAACAATATCGCTAAGAATCTGGGTGTAAATGCTACTGTAGCGAAGCCGGGCCTACCTGGCTGGGTCTGGGTTGCTGTTGTATTCGTTATTGTTGCCTCCGTTATTGCAGGTATACTTTACTTTTATAAGGAGCAAGTCGCCCAGGCGTATGCAAATCTGGAGTCTAGCCTGAAAAAGGCGCTTGGCATTGCGCCTCCGGCACCTGCACCGCCCGCAGAGGAACCTGCACCAGCCGATTTGAGCGGCGCCGCTGCTGCTCCTGGTCTCAACCTGTTGGAGAAGGGTGCCGCCGCGATTCGCAAGATTCTCCCGTCGCAAAAGGAGGTGTTCAATATTAATGCGAACGACTTCACCTATTATGACGCTGAGCCGATGTGCCGTGCGTTAGGTGCCGAACTCGCGACGTATGACCAGGTGAAAGACGCCTGGAGCAAGGGTGCGAACTGGTGCAACTACGGCTGGGCGAAGGGCCAGGTGGCCGTCTACCCGACCCAGAAGGAGTTCTACGAGAAACTTCAGTCCGGCCCGCCCGAGGACCAGGCCGCGTGCGGTGTGCCTGGCGTGAATGGCGGCTTCTTTGACAATCCGGAAATGCGCTTCGGTGTCAACTGCTACGGTGTTAAGCCGTCGCAGACGGCGAACGATGTGCGCTTGCTGGAGGAGAAGGGTATTCTGCCCCAGAGCCCGGACACGCTCAAGATAAACCAGCAAGCCCAAGAGTATAAGGAGAAACTCGGGTCTATTGGTGTCATGCCGTTTAGCGACGGAAAGTGGTCTGAGTATTAGGACCACGGTCACTGCTTTTATTTCCGATATCCGCCCCATCCGTTATGCTCCGCATCCTGAAGATACGAATCAACTCCCTGCTGCCCCGGGCGGCTGGGAAGTGGCTCATCCTCCTCACCCCCCGCCATGATTTCATTCAGTACCTGGGTCTGCGGCGACAGGTCCAGGTCCAAGTAGCGCCACACAGCCGTTTCAATATCGATCCGCCTATCGGCTCCCCGAGAGGATACTGTCGGGTCCACGTCAGTCCAGGCCCCCCACTTTTTCCAAAAGGTCTCCCACTTATCCTGACCAATCACGTGGTGAAAATGCCAATCGTCCGCATCTGCTGCGCCCTCCGGGCCGTCAGGTCCAGGCCAACGTGACGCCAGACATGACTTCCCCTGACTCTCATAAAGACCGGTCGCAATACAGTTCGTCATCATCTTATCGGAATATGCAAACACATAGCCCTGCTCTTTTACAAACGGTGTCAGCCCACGCTCCACAAATGTCCGAATAGCGCGCCAGCGCTCAATCGGCTTTCCGCCCCACTCAATCTTCTTTTCCAACCAACTCCGGAACGACATTAATACCCTACAGGGATTGAGGTCTCTATCATTCTAGTGAGCGTCCGGTTTAGACCCATCTGCAGGCGGGACGCCGATAGGCGGTGGCACCGAAGCAGGAGCCATTACCTTCTTCAGGCGCTTGACAGTCTCCACCTGCCGATGCCCTTTGATAAATTTCAGAATACTCGCCGTCTCATCCTGGAAAGGTCCCGGACGCTGTCTGAAATACTCGTGGAGCATATCCTCCAAGACTTTAAACGTCAACGACTGCGACTTCTTTTCCTCATTCACGAGGATACGACCCCCCGCAATCTGAATCACCGCCGTTTCGTAGCGAGCGCGAGCCAACGAGTCCAGAATCCGGTCCTCGTATTGGTCCCGGCTCGCCCTTGCCGCCGCTGCTTGTTTGACAAAGTGACTCGCCTGGGCATCAAAGTGAACCCAGTGCCGCACCAGATTTCCGAGGTCGTTCATATTCAATGGTGCTAGACCCGCCATTTTCTACCTGGAGTGACCATTATGCTGTACCCCCGATGACCGCAGGGACTGCGATGCTCCGGTGCTGAAATACAACAACTCCGAGTGTAATCAGTACTGCAAAAAGAAGTAAAACGAACATGATACAAATCAGCAATATGTACGGAAACACTTGCTTGAGAATATGCTTTAAAATGGGATCAATCACTTTTGTCTCTATGGACCGGCGCACAGACTCTCGCTCAAAATACTGAATCCACTTTTGAAACATTGTATTGGCCATGCCGCCACCCTCCGCCATGATGCTCCCCTATCGCGTGCTCGCAAGTAGAAAGACTATGTCTAACCGCGGCAGAGATGGAGTTGGAGGCTCCGGTGAAAATATCCGACCAGTCTTATACCGTTAAACTCAATACTGAATCTAATATCACTGTCACATTTCCTTCCCGGGAGACTGGAACGCATGTAACCCCTCCCGAGTCTGCCGAGCCACTCCAAGAGTTTCTCCGCACTCTTGCCGCAATGTTTGAATCGTATTCCAAGCGCTGGTTTCACAATCAAGTCAGCGCGATGGCATTTATAAAGCGTTTATCACATATTTGGCAATTTGAATCTCAGCAGCCCTATACGGGACAATTGCCTGAAGAGGGGCGTGGGGCCATTACAGTCCGCCAAACCTGGTGTCCGGAACAACTTCATATTCTTCCCCGGACTATCCAACTTCATTGGAAACTGGTGTCAGCCTCCTACGAGGTAGAGAAACCTTCCGGGCTCCTATCGGCGGGGACCCTAGAAGAGTTTTCAGTTGATGCAGTTCCAGAGGCTGGTGGAGCCCCAGCAGGTTTTGATCTTCGCATCAGCGGTGTTCGCGAGAAGGCTCTCCGAAAGGTACGCGAGGCTCGGCTGCGTGCCGCCGTGGCGAAATGGCATGCAAATGAGTTGATTGTCCGCTATTATGAACGCTACGGTACGACGGAATTGCTGGATGGGGATTCTGAACTTTCCTCGGACGACGAGCAGCCTCCAGAAAACAAAAAATAGGCTCGCACTAATACAGAAGCAACTATGGCTGGTTCCACAGGAGGTCTACAAGCCGTATTAGTCCTTGCGGGCCTAGCCGCGGTGGTCGTGGCTCTGGCGTATCTACAACCCAATCTGTTCGCCGGTGGTCGTAAGGAGGGCTTTAAGGCGACGCTGTCCGCTGCGAATAACGCCAGCCAGCCGGCCGGTGGTGAGTCTGCCCCTGGCCCGGAGCGCGAGGCCGCTGTGAAGGCCAACCCCGAGGTGGCGCCGACGCCCGCCTCCGGTCCGGCCGACTTTGGCAGCGCCGAGGCCCCCTCTGGCTGCTACCCCCGCGACCAACTGACGCCGGCTGAACTGCTGCCGAAGGACCCGAACAGCATCTGGGCGCAGCAGAACCCTATGGGCACGGGCTCCCTGAAGGGCAAGAACTTCCTGAGCGCCGGTGCTCTGATCGGCGTAAACACGGTCGGCCAGTCCCTGCGCAATGCCAACTACCAGTTGCGCTCGGAGCCGCCGAATCCCCAGGTGCCGGTGTCGGTGTTTAATGTGCCGACGATTGAGCCTGACGTGAACCGCCGCTCGCTCGAGATAGCCTAAGCACGCTTAGGCTAGCGTATTTATCTTACATACCATATGACCGTTACCTTTTATAAAGTTTAAAGTCATAAGATATCGTCATAACGCAGGGAGACCCAGCAACGAGATGGGTGACATTGCAGCATTTTTAGGGAATGCCCTACAACAGACAAAGTCACTTTTCGGCCTCGGCCAATTTCCAATGGTCTCCGTCAAGAGCAACGTGGATGGCCAGATTTACAAAGTCCGCGACATGCCCGATAAACAAGCCGCCGCCGATATGATGGCCCGCATTCGCCTCAAGATGAAGAAGTTGAAAATTCATCTGGAAACCACCTTTCCGGATAAGCCCCAAGTGAAACAACTTGCGAAGAATTTTGACGCTGAGGCCCACCGGTTAGGCGAGGCAACCCCAGAGGACGAATTCACATCCTTTAGCGTCAATAAGGGTGAAGCCGTCCACTTTTGCCTCCGACAGCGAGAGGGTGAGAATGAGTCGCTCGTGGATGAGAACATCGTCACGTTCGTCGCGATTCATGAGATGGGGCACATTATCACAAAATCTGTCGGTCACGGCCCCGACTTTTGGAACAATTTCGCCTGGCTGCTGGAGCAGGCCGAGCGCATTGGCATCTACAAGCCACAGGATTTCGCAGCCCATCCGGTCGCCTATTGTGGTATGAAAATCACAGACGCGCCCAAGTATGACCCGTCCAAGGACGGCACCGACATGTCTGTCGGCACGGTGAGCAAATAAGGTCTAAAATAAGACCCCCGAGTTAGAGAAACGCCCCTATGGCGGAAGGAGACCAGATTCAAGGAATATCAGCATTCTTGGACTCTGTTCTAGACCCGACCAATGTAGATAGTCTTAGAGAGGAGGGGACTGGCGAGATAGAACTGCAGGTTTTTAATGCTGCCACGCGCACCTTTGAGCCCCGCGTGATACGCGCCATGTTTCCTTTTATGACGCTCTATGATGTGAAGTTGGCGATTTATGCCATGATGCGCCAAGAGGATAAGGCGCTGCCCGAATTCACCTTCGTCGGCCGCCTTTCCACAATTCCGCGCGTTCAGAAATTCCAGCCTCTAGACTTTCAGTGGCTGGATTCCGCGAATCCGAAAGATCACATGCGCCTGGCAAATCCGGCCCAACAGGTGTCGGCAGCCACCGAGCCCAATAAGAGATTTATTGAGAGTTCTGGGGAGCGCCGTGTGCTGGGAATGACGGACAAGAGTCGCCTCTTACTGGAAGAAGAATATCCGAAGATTCCTGTACTCTATGTTTTTTTCTACGAGGATCTGATGGCTGCATCGGACTTGCCGAAACCGTTTGCCGAAGCCGACTGGAATGGGCGCATGTGGCCCTATTTCCCCGCTCTCTCGGCCGCAGCGGACCGGC
>JACCDW011091910.1_pt1 | contig 18296 bp, 22 predicted proteins | sample 7449781 | NCBI WGS metagenome assembly JACCDW01 (sample SAMN15323449, study PRJNA562643) | freshwater metagenome | isolation source: river surface water | place: USA:Blue River Watershed | collected 2017-08-18
GAGTAGCAACACTATTAATAGCCGATGCATTTACAATGGTAATGTTAGCATCATTAGTAATATCAGCACCTCCTAACTGGGATCCGTTTATAGTTATAACGTTTCCAGCAGCATAGCCTCCTCCTGTACTTGTTATACTGGTAGAATAACTTGCTCCAGATCTTGATACTGTAAATACGGCTCCTAGCCCAGAACCATTGGTAAAATCTTGTGTTACGCCGGTATAATTTTCATTTGTTCCTACTATTGTTGCAGTTAACGCACCGCTTAAACTTAAAACATTTCCGCTAACATCAGTTATAGCTACGGCTCTTCCATTGCCTCGGTCGATTACTAAACCAACTCCTAGATTAGTTGTACTATTAACGGTGATAGAGCTATCTCCTACTAATGCCTTAACTGTAAGCGAAGTTGATGCTACAAGACCACCACTGCCACTTACAGAAGATACTTGAGCTCCGGATGCTATTCCTGTTCCCGATATTGGGGATCCAATAGGAGGAGGTGTTCCTAAAAATCCAATAACAGTGCTGCCCGATTCTGTAATAAATTTTGTTGTAACTGTTCCCGAGTTACCTGCAGAGAACACAGAGAAAGTTGGATTACCAATTGCTGCACCAGTATAGAATCCGCCTTTACGAAGTTGTGTATATGTGCTTGCTAAAACTTGTCCGGGTGTAGTTCCGACTTTTGCTTTAGCATAATATGTAAAAGAGTTTTCTCCTGTTTTTGCAAATACTAAGAAAGTTCCTTCTGCTCGACTAAATCCTGATATAGTATTTGCCAACGCTTTGATTGTTATAGGATCGCTTGCTAGTAATCCATGAGCACTTTGAGTTGTAACGGTAATCAAACTAGCGCCAGCTCCACCGCCACTAGCATCGGTTGTTACATTAGTTACTGCAATATCACTTCCTGGTACTTCATATACACTAGGGTAGTTTCGCATTTGCGCTAGTGCTTGCCATTTAGTAGGCTGTAGTCCGTATTCAAAGTCTGCATCAAGCATTGACTGTGGTATACCGACTTTCATTCTTTCCATTGCATCAGTTGCAATTGGGTTTAATCTAACTGCTTGTTCTTTGCCTTCTACAAAAATTTGTATGTTGTCAGTTACCATCATACCGCTAGTATCTATATCAAACACTAACGTAGTGATTTTATCATTACCAAACAATGCTCCGGCAAAATTTTCATCAAATTCTTCACTGTAAGTAACCGTTGCAGATGTATCAGGATCTGCAAAGTTATACATTATAGTGTTTCTGGAAGTATTAGTTACTAGTAAAAAGTCTTTAAGTTTGTAAAAACCAGGAATTTTAATATAACCTTTGTTTGATATTTCAGTAGGGAGATAATCCAAACCAAACTCAATTACTTCTGTTACAGTATTAGAAAGCTCAGTTACTCTTGTGTATGCAGCATCTTCTGGTGTTTTTGACAAATCTATCGCTTGATCAACAATAATTTGTTTTTGTGTGTATGGAATATTTTCAAAAATATAATTTTCAATTAAGTTTTTAATAAAAACATGAGCTTCAATTTCTGGTTCTCTATCACCGTCTACCTGTGGAGTTCCATATTCCCAATATTTGCTAGCTACAAAATTTGTTTCTGTATTAGTTCCTTTTTTCAGGTCGTTGATATATGCTTCTAAAACATAGCTAATGTCTCTTCTACATTTTATTTCGTTGTAGGTAAAAAATATGTAGGGTGAGATATTATTTTCTACATTATAGGCTATAAAAGCAATAGTTTCTTCTAATATAAATCTTTTATTTGCTTCTAATAAATCAACAGCTACTGGTAGTAAATTGCCATTAGTGCTATTAGGAGCAACTGGTGCAGGTAATTCTCCTAAACCAAGATCAATTACACTAGGAATAATATCCGATAAAGAAAGGAATTTTGTAATACCTTCTGCTTCGACTGCAAGTAAATTTGTTGCTTGAGGAGTAGTAGTGTAAGCAGTATAGGTTGTATTAGTTAATATATTAGTAGCTATTATGTTATTTAAATAGGTATGTGTTTCTACTTCTACTTGACTATTATTAACTTGTATTACTCCTTGAATGTAATACCTAGATGCAACATAATATGTTAATGAATTACCGCCATATGTCATATCATAGACATAAGCATTCAGGATATATTCTGTATCTCTTTCGCATTTACTTTCGTCGTATGTATAACCGGCCCAAATCCCTAGCCCTTCTGCTACTTTGAATTGTATATAAGCTTTCATCTCATCGATGAGGAAAGTTTTATTGAGAGCTATAATTTGTACTGCGTTTGGGTATAAGTTATATCCTGGAGGAATAACTCCTGGATAAAATTTATAGTTTGTAAGTTGCTTTTTTGCCATTTAAAATTTCCTTGCTTAACCTAGTGCAATTGACAAAGCTGTTGCCCTAGCGTCTACATATCTTTTATTTGTTGCGTGTGATTTAGTGGTAGGATTAGTATCGACGATTACGTTTCCTGTGACTGTAACATCGTTATTTACCGTTACCTCTCCTTGTATGGTTGCGGTTCCATTCATTATTGAGGATCCAGAAACTGTAATAGAAGTGAGTGTACCCACACTTGTTAAACTCGAATTTACAATAGAGGAATTGAGAGTAGTTCCGATTAAATTGTTTGCATTTACAGTAATAGTAATATCTGCACTGCCATTAAATGACACACCATTGATATTTCTTGCTGTCTGCAGTGTAGTAGCAGTAGATGAATTACCAGTTAAAGCTCCAGTAAATGAAGTGCTAGACACACTAGTTAACCCAGACAGTGATGTAGTGGTTGATCCTAAACTTAAAGTAGAATCGCCCAAAGTAAACGAAGTGGTCACTAGTTTATCAGAAGTGATTCCTCCTGCTAACATCGTGTTTGTTACAGTTCCTACATCTGTGGTATAAACACCGTTAGTTACAGATGTAGCTGTTATTGTACCTGTGAGCTTACTTGCAGAAAGACTAGTTATCCAGCTTGGATCTGCATATGATCCTGTGGTATAAATTCCGTTGGTTACAGAACCAGCATTTCCTGAAATATCGCCGGTTATTTTACTTCCTGCTAGACTAGTTATCCAAGTTGGATTGGAATATGATCCTGTGGTATATATGCCGTTTTCTACTGCGCTGACTACTGCTTCTGTTTCGACCCATGTTCTGTTTGCCATGAGTTCTCCGCCAAACGTATCGCCATCGTATACTCTAAGGCTGTTTGTTGTAGTATCAAAGAAAAACTCGCCCGGCTCTCCTGTAATTGAATCTAATACATTACTAGGGCGTCCGTATAATCTAAAACTACGTGCTGGCAAAGTGGGCATTTTACTAGTCCTTAAACTTAGACTAGTATTTACCGAAAAAACAACTTAATATTTGTAGTTAAATATCGTCTGGAAGATTGTTCAATAATTCTCTTAATTTTACGCTTTCCACATTAGCTTTTACTTTAGGAACAGGTGCTCCGGCAGCTGGATCGTCGGTTACCATACTTCGTTGCTTAATACTGTTTAGTAAGGCACTTCCTGCACTAGGAGTGCTAGAATTTCCGTATCCTTCTTCATTTTCGACATCGGTAATTCTTAAAGTATCTACGTTAAAATCTAAATCAATTTTTTGTCCTACACCGCTAGAACTACGAGTTTTCATTAGCTGTATTTGATATCTTCCTCTTTCTCGCATAGCTCGACTTGTAAAAATACCAAACACATTATCTGCAGTTTGAATTTTAGAAAGACCTCCTGAAATATGGCTATGATCAAACTCGACCTCCTCAACTGCACCTCTGTTTAACTGTGCTGCTGTTACAAAAATACAGTTCTTTTCAACTGCTAAATTTCTTAATTCTTCTGAAACGTATTTGTCCTTAACAAACAAATTTTCTGCACTAATTTTCTTACTCAACGGCATAAGGAGATCCATATAATCGACTAAAAGTACATCAATTTTATGACCCATTTTAATTTCATATTCTTTCAAATATGCACGAATGTCGTTTGCATTTTTTCCGCTAGGCATGTATTTGACTTGTAAGTGTCCGGATTTTTTTCCTATCAGTTTAACCTTCATTTCGACATCGTCGATATTTTTAAAAATTTCTCTAGTTGGAACGCCAGTAACCATCGCGTCTACACGCATCGAAACAAGCTCTTCACTAAGTTCTAATGTTAGATATAAAACATTTAAACCAGACAAGGCATAGTTAACACCGATGTTAGCAAGGAATAATGACTTACCAGCACCAGAACCGCCTGCCCATATATTAAGTTCTCCTCTATTGAATCCGCCGAAAAGCTTTTCATCAACGGCCTTCCAACCTGTTGAAATTTGCCCGTTTTTATCTTTAATTCTCATCAATCGACTTCTAGGATCTGCAAAGTAATCTGTACCCATGTCTTTTTGCAATCCAATTTGTACTGCTTGTTTTATCTTTTCTTCTACAGGACCATATTCTCCTTTTTCTAACATATCTGCAGATTCAAGTATTGCTCTTTCTAAACCTTTATGTCTGATAAAAGTTTCAAAGTCTTGTAACAGCCAGTCGAAGTGTTCTTCTCTTAAATCATTTGGCACTTTAAAGTTACTGCTTGTTGCTGCGTTTACAATGTCTTCAGTGGGTACTACGTTATGTTCGTTAACATATGCTGAAATAAATTCAGCAGCAATTTGTAGTTTTCGATCAAATAATGTATGATCAAAAATGCTTTGACATCTCGAGAAAGTTGCTGCATCTGCTAGCATCATCTCGAGATATAATTTTTGTATGTCGTATCCGTAATCTGTATTTTGTTTCATTTAATTTTATCAAGCAATCTTGCTCGATATTCTCCATTCCATTGTTCTTGTGTACTTATTGAAAGACATAGTTCTATTGCTGATTTAATTTCAATATCGGATAAATTTGTGTCATCTATTACTGCAAATAGTTTTTCAAATACTTCTTCCGGCAATCCTTGGCCATCCGGCCCTCCGTGTTTTGGTATCTTTATTTTACGTTGAACCATGATTTTGCACGTAATCTAATTTTTAATGGGCTGCTTTCTTTTGCTTGTGTAATTAGCCACAGTGTAGTTACTCTCCCAAGTTTTACCACAGCATCGTTAACATCCTTGACTCCATCTGGCCAATTTGGCATACTGACAGACCATCCAAATTCAATAGCTTGTTCTACTGTTTTAGGCCCTTCGTGATCTCTGTCAGGAACAAGAATTATTTCTTTTTCTAATCTCTTTAAAAGCCAGTCTTGTTGATCTTTAATTTCTGCACCTAATAATGCACAGCCATCGATGCTAATAGCGTCGAAGGGTCCTTCGCAGACTACAACAAATTTTTTGTCATATGTTTGATTATCAAGATTAAAAACATACCCAGGTTGCTGTTCTGAAATAAACTTAGGTTTGTCTCCATTCATTGCTCTGGCTGTCCACCCAACAATTTTTTCATTCATAAAAAATGGAATAATGATTCTGTTGCTATATCCAATTTTAGAAGAATAATAAAAAGGATATTCATCATACTTAATTCCTCGGTTCATTAAATAATAAGCAGAGTCGATTACACCTTTAGGTGTTTCACCACCTAAAATTGCCCAATTTTCCCAGTCTTCTATAGTACGAGAATCCATAGGCAGTGCTCTTTCGTGGAAAACAGGAATTATATTTTTTATTGATTGAACATCTTCGTCATGTAGCTTCAAAGCTTCTAATGCAAGTTTTGAAATTAAGTCGTCGCTTATATTCAAAAGCCTTAAGAATTTACGCATCTTTTGACTTAATGTGCGACCAGGTTGCCAACTACATTTAAATTGACAATTAAAACAATGAAAACTAACTGCATCACCTTGATTAAAAATGATGCCGCCGCGACTTCTTTTATCATCGCAGCAAGGTGCGTTGAAACTTATCCACCCGCTAGGTGTTGTTTTTTTCTTTATAGGAAGATATTGTCTAATTGTTTCAGTCACCAGGCTCATAGCCTATATTTTACTAAGAAACAGTGACTTTGTCAACTCTACCAGAGTAATTTGATCCAGATACTTTAAAAGTGTTTGTGCCTACTACCGATGTACCTGTCCAAGTAACATTTGAAATTGAACTTACTGTATAGCTGCTATAAACACCAGAATTGTTAATTGTATTAACTTGTATAATTAAATCGTTTATTTCATCTAGTCCGCCTAATTGACTTCCTGGGACCTTAATAAGACTACCTACACCGTAATTTGTACCGCCATGATCTACAACAACGTTATAAGTGCCATCTAATTTCTGACTAACATCAAAACTAGCACCAATACCGTTTATTGTATTAGTTTGGTAGCTTACCCTAAAGTAACTATATTCACCAACTGGGATATTTTGAGCAAATGGTATTACTCCTGTAAATAATCCGTCTTCGAGACTTTGATTCCAAGATCCGAATGGTTTACCTGCTGCCAACCAAGCCTCTGTGTTTATTGTGTCATTTTTAGTTGCTTCTAACCAAATTGCTCCAGTAAACCCTGTTACTTCGATTTCGAAATTTAAAGAATCAGTTGGTACTGCCTCATAAAATTTTGCAGGAATCGCACTACTATGATAGATAGGAACACCATCTAAATCTATCTCTGCAGTAAATGTTTCGTATATAGCAGGATCTCTAAAAGTAGGCAGTGCTTCGCCTGCTAAGTCCATTGTTCCTATAGCATTGAAATGACTGTCTACGTAGAATAAGACATCGTTTCCGTCATCGTCAAGTCCGGTAAGAGTATACTTAAAGGACTGTAGCTCTAATTCTTGTATATCATCTGCAGTTATTGTAGCAGTTGCAATTCCTTTAACAGGAGTAGCTGTAACTGGGTATTCTAGAACACTGTTATTTTGAGCATCCATAATGTTTAACATAATAGACGAAAAAGTAGATAAATCTAAACGTTTTTGGTCAGCGTTCATTATTTCAAACTGCACAGTATTATCAATACCGCCGTATATTTTAATTGTTCTAGCGTACACTTTTTTAAACTCCGTAATAAAAGCTGCCGTATCTGCAATGGCTATTGATCTGTTTGGATATAAATAACTTTGAATTTTTTGCATGTCGTGCAAACCTTTATATATATTTATGGCAAAACTTAGAGGTCAAGTAGAACAGAATTTACCCTTTATTTCCGTAATAAATTATGGCGAAAATGAGTACATTGGTATAATAATAAACCAAGATCAATATGTCACGAGTTTTTATGATTTAAATGCTATCAAAACTAGCGAAGAAAGGGCAATTTTCCTAGAGATAGGAGAAACCTGGTGGTGGGAAAGTAACCGTCAATTTCCAATTAATATATTTTGCAGAGCGCAGATTCAGCCCTTTGCCTACGCAATTAAAACATTCAATAGTAAAGACACTAGAATTATTTTAGGACCGGTAGTTAACTTAATGAATTTAACATTAAAAAGAGTAAAGCGTAAAAGTGTTCAATTAGTAAGAAATCCTAATAAAAATTAATTATAACCGTAGCTTAATTTTTCACAAATTAAATTCATCTGAATTACAACAACATGAGCATACGCAATAGCATGTGCTTTCTTGAAATAATAATCACCGTTCTCTGGTTTCTTCCAAATCGTTCCTCCAATCTCTGTCCAAGTCTTCCCAACTAGGTGTCTCTTTGCTGGGCGGATCAAAGCGAGACACATTGCCAACTCTTCTATAGAACGAGGTTTCATTTGTCTCAATAAGTTCCCATGCCCATTTACGTGGAATAGTAAATTTGTGAAATCGTCTTGTTCTAGTAGATCCCATAACGGTTCTGCCTCCATCAATTCTTTAAGATGTTGTTTATTTTTTACACCTTCATAAACACTTACATTCAAAAAATCTATTTTAAAATAACCCCTATTTTCTGCTTCTTTATAATCGATTGTACATGTATTTGTAAATGGATTATATGGTATAGAGGTACAGTAGATACCTGTATTGTGTTTTTTAAAATTCCCTGATTCATCTTTTATAGATGCAGAAACATACTTGAATTTTTCAAGTGCTAAGGATCTATCAGGAAAATCGATATCAATATCTGGCATCAGTGTTCTATTTTAGATTCAAATAACATTAGTGGCAAATACTCTGCGAGATGATCTGCATATTTTTCAGCATCTTCTATATTCTCAAATCCTAAAAATTTTACATACACAGAATTATCTTCTTCGTCGATAGCAACTTGAATGTCTAGCTTTAATGCATTTATATCAGCTGGGACATGATTAGTACTGGTCATATATTTGATTCCTTAACAACTTGCTTAACTAGTTCTACATCTTCTGGATTATGTTTAAATTTGTTCATCCAAAAAGGAAGATCCATAATAATACTTATAGAAGATAGCTGCTCATCGTTAAACTTTTTTAACATATTTTTGCCACTTTGACTGTTCAATACAATCCAAGGACTTATTTTTCCATCTTTAATATCAAATGTAGCTCTGCTAAGACTTACATAGAGGAAGTAATGATTCCAAGATGCATTGTATGCATCTGCCCACGTCATCATATGAGATACACTTCTTTCTAAAGCTGTTTCTACTGATTCTTTTTTCAACAGATCAACTACATAGTTGTCGTATAATTCGTCTCTACACCAGTGATCTAATTTTACACCCGAAGTAACAATATAATTAATAAATTTGTCGGGATACAATGGGTCAACATTGCTAACGAAGCTGCCAAATTTGACAAAAGCATTATAATAAGGACTTCTAGCAAATTCGTCATACGTTTTTACTCCTGACATATTTTGATTTATTTTATAAAACTGGTTATATGTTTCATAGCCTATTAACACATGTTTTTCGTTTTTAGCAAGTGCTCTTCTTTTTTGTTCACAAACATGTACTGCTAGAGTCTTTTCTTTAGTAAAAGAGTGGTTACAATAAGTACAGACATATTTTTGATTCGACGTTAGACTCATCATTTAATTAATTTTTTTATAGTTGCATCGTCGATTCCATGCCCTTCTGCTAATTCTTTTAGCTCAAAATCTGACATTAATTCCGACATTAGTTCAATATCGTCTATCTTATGTGAAGGGTATATACTTGCTAAAAAATCAATCTTTTTTGTTGTTGGTCTTTTGTGAGGTATATATTCGTGAAAGAATGTGGTCTGTCCGTCATAATTGCACATGCATAATAGCATCCATAATAGTTTTGGATCTTTCTGTAGTGCAAAAAAATTCTTATTAAAATATTCATTAACTGTAAGAACATAATGCGCTTGGACTTCTTTACTTGCATTCTTTACACCGCTAATGTATCTAATAAGATTATACAAATCTGATTTTATTTCTTTCCTAGCATCTTCATCGACGGCATCCCACAGTCCTCTTTGATTAAGATCAACACAAGGTATAATTTCTTTAAACAGATCTATATGTTTGTTTTTCTTACTCATCCTTTGGCCTTAATACTGCATCAAAAGCTAAAACTGTTCTAGTTCCTGTTCCTCTCCAGGGATAAACAGTATGTGGGACATAACTAGGAAATAGTATAACAGTTCCTGGTATAGGTGTATACCTCATTGTATCGTTCATTATAAATTTAGTAATATCTTTGGTTTGAGGGAAACTGAATAATAGCTGACTGTCAGATTTATGGCTGTCAATTTCAAGTTCTGGAGCACTTAGATACACATTTCCACTGATATTACCTCCTGGGTGACTGTGCATTTCTTGATACTGGCCTGCATATTGTCTAATGGTCCAAATACTGTTTACAATTGGTTTGCAGTATTTTAAGTCTTCTGTTCCACTTTGATTGGAAACTAATTCCATGTAACCCTGACAGATATCTTCAAAGTATTTCACTAACCACGATACATCTATGTTTAACTCGTTTGGATATACTTGAATTTGTTGACCGCCTCTGATACTAATTGTAGGATTTCCTGAATCATTTAGTTCAGGATGTCTGTGAAGATTTTCAGCCAAGGCATACATCTTGCTAAATTCCAAAGGAGGAACGTCATCGATAGCCATAACGATAGGTTGAAAATATCCAACTTTAATTGCCATTGCTATGTTCCTTGCTTAGTTCATAAATTGTTAGAGCACGTTCTAATGCATTTTTTAAAGCTGGATTATTATCAGCTGAAGTCATCATATCAACAATTTTTTCTAATTCGTCAATTGATTTACCAAAGAGTGTTCTAGTATCAAAGTCTCTTCCAACTTCGAATCTTTCACTAGGAGGAGCACCTAATTCTCTAGCATAAGTTATGCCGTTAGCTTTTTCATATATGTATGTAGCGCCTGGTGTTAGTTGTCCCATTATAGTAACCTATCTAAATGAATTATTTCACTTTGCCTGCTAATTTCTTTAACAAAATATGCGCAATCCGGTCCGTCTTTATCTTCAATAGGTACAGCTAAAAGCTGTCCGTTTTTCATTTTAGGAAAGTACCATTTTACATCATTATAGAAATTAATTATTTCTATTGGTTTAAATTCAATTCTGAAACTACTTTTAGGATTGAAAATTAATGCTTCAAAACCTCTGTCATTTAGACTAGTAAGAGGTAAAATTTCAATTTCATTAGAACTACTACTATCACCTACTGCGATACTCCAATCGATAGGCATAGTAACTTCCTGATTACCTATTTTAAGGACCATTGCGGGTGCATTAAAGCTTTCCAAAAAGATCAAAGGCATAAAATAAAAATCAGGTTCTGCTGGAGACGAGTTATCTAAAACTGCGAATCTTGTATTATCATCTACCTCATCTGGTAAATTATTCAATAAAAATGTTTTGTTATCTAAAGTTAAAATCTTCATGTTCGTCTTTGTTATTATTATTTTTGCCAATCAATTTTTTCGATTGTAAATGGATATTTTGCTTCCGTGTAATATTTCTTCCTCTCCGTAAGATGCCGCTTTGCGTATTTACAGGTACTCGTGAGATCCCAGATTTGAACGAAGTCTTTGTCTTCTGCTTTTCGAATGCCTCGCCCAATGCTTTGTATAACGCGGACAAAGCTTTTTCCGGGCTCCAGAAGGACCAGATTAAAAATCCTAGGAATATTAATGCCAACAGCGGCCACACCGTAAGTCGCCACAGTAATCTTTTTATCGCTAGTAGCATGTTCTTTGTACTCTTCTTTCCTTTTTGTTCCAGTTACTTTTCCTGATATAAACACAGCGTCTTCTAACTGCTCTACTAAAAATTCCCCCGAATCGATTCTATTCACAAGGACTAATGTATTACCTGTTTCAGCTATTATTTTAACAAAATTGCTAATGAATGTCATTCTCGATTTGTCCGTTACCAAGTACTTTAATTCGTCTGAATAGCTTTTAAACTGTTTGACATCCAGCAGTTGTTTGATGTTTACATGACAGTTAGATAATACTCCCATTTCTTGTAATTCATGTGCTGATATGCCACCAATTACCGGACCTAGACTTATAAAAATACTTTCTGCTTCCCAATCTTCTTTAGGTATAGTTCCAGTTAATCCCCAACGAATAGGAGCATTACACAAATTTTGTGTTAACAGATTTTTTAGTACTTCTGCTTTAGCTTGATGCACTTCGTCAACAATTATTGTTGAAACACCATCTAAAAATTCTGCCAGACTAAGTGCTAAATCTTCGTCCCAGTTTTTACTTTTTTTATCTAAAATATTAAGACTTTGCCAAGTACAGATAGTATGAGTGTGTCCTATCATTTTTCTATCTCCGTAGTAAACGCCTACATCTAGTCCTACGTTGACAAAATCCTCTTCTGTTTGTGTTACTAAATCTTTGTTTGGAACTATAATAATTGATCGACCGTAAGGTTCGCAAAGATGTGCTAAAGTTGCAGTCATAATGGTTTTTCCTGCACCGGTTGCTACTTCTTGTAAACTTTGCGGATTTTCTAAAAATCGATTAACGACTTCAACTTGGTCGTCTCTTAAGGTAATGGGCTGGTCTTCGAATCTATGGCCTTTTGGCCAACACTTATTTTGATCTGCCCAGTATGTAGTTGTGACTTTATTAAAAATTAGCTTATGAGATTGTCTATTATCTACAATTTCATCGATTTCTACATTAGATTTAGCTAAAATTTCTAAAATTTTTTCTAATTGATTTAAGTAACCGTTACCTCCTAAACCAAATAAAGTTTTAGAACCGTCACCTCTTCCAAGTTTTACATGTGGTAAAAATCTTGCATAAGGAACCTCATACTTAAAAGTGTTTACTAGCTTTTTTCTTATTTCTAAAGGTAGGTTTTCAAGTTTTATGTTTACTTCGTCTTTGATTATTAGTCTTACAGCCATTTAAGTTGTCTCATGTATTCTAGTGGTTCGGTATCTGTATGAACTAAGATTAAATCGCAGTTGTCAGAGAATACAGCCGTTTTGCTATTTTTTAAATAGCTGCATAATGTTACTACAGACATGGGCTTCCAGTCATTTTTTATGAAAAATTTAGGAATTTTTCCATTTTGTATCCCAACAATTTTAATATGGTCATCGAGGAAAGCGTTATATTTTTTTTCTGAAATGATTTTATTAAATTCGGTACCCGAGCCTTGATTAGGTAATCTGAAGTAAATACCGACACCTCCAGAAATTTGATTTTTTTCCAAAATTTCTTCTATTTTTTTCAAGTCTTGAAGACATTTTTCTGTATCGTGAGAATCGAAGATAAACATAACAGGCAATCTAGATAATTCCGATAATGAGTTAATGATATCTTCTAAAGAAAATTTCTTCTTATCGACCCACACTGTACTTTTTTGACGTCTGATCAAAATATTGGTCAAATTTTCGTCATTTTTTTCCGGAATTTTAGAAATATACTGGTATCGTAAGCTTCTATCACTAATTAGCAAATCGTTTATATCTTTTCCAGAGAATTCTTCTCCAAGTTTTTTTAAAAAATTTGGATTCTCGAAGTTATTGATTTCAAACTGAGATAAAATTTCCGTTTCTGACCAAGATTTTATAGTATAGTAATAATTTAATAAATTTTGATCTATTTCAAATCCTAGAGGTTGTAATTTTTCAATTATTAAGACTAAGTTATCCTCAGTTAAAGAACAACAAAGCGTTTTAGGATTTTGATGAGGTACAGATAATCTAATCCACTCGCCTATTTCTTTTAAAACCTGCTTAATCTCAAATGAATAATAAGATTCTATTAAAATTTGAGAAATACCGTCTTTATCTATCTTAAAACTGACTGTTTTAGTTTCATCGACTGGTCTAAAATTTTTAGACCATGTTGGATTTTTTAATACATTGGTAATTTCTTCGGTAAATCCTGTGAATTTTTTACTATAAAGAGATAAAATTTTAATTAGTAACTTTGATTGACTTTCGGTTATAAAACTTGAGTTAAGTACACTTCGTGAAAGATTAATTAATACTTTTAAATCTTTTTTTGGAAGAGATCGTAATATTTCTGGATCTACAGAACCCATGATTTTTACTAATAAATTATCAATAGTAGTCATGTTATTATTTTATATAACTTATTAATGTAAGTCAACAAAGAATTTAAAAATATTAACTTCTACGTTCGATATCTTCTTCGATACAGTTGGCACCGTATTGTATTTCTATAATATGGCATGGTTCATCGAACGGATTACCTAATCTATGCCATGTATCGACAGGGATTTTCACTTTTTCATCGTGTGCATGTACTTGCATAGCACTATGTTCTGTTTCAACAATACATGAGCCTTTAACAACGAACCAGTACTCGCTTCGTAGTTTGTGTTTTTGCATACTTAATTTTCGACAAGGGTTGATAATGAGTTCTTTAACTTTAGTTCCTACCTCGTCATAAAGGATTCGATAGCTTCCCCATGGTCGGTTTGTTTTACTAGGTGTCCAAGATTTTAAAATTTGACTACTGCTGTTTAGTTTCTCTTCACCACCTACACCGAACTCAAAAATAACGTCACTTTCTGACATTTCTCGAATGTTATCTAAAGTTCTATCTCCACCGTTCGCGAAGATCACTTTGCAACTTGGGTATAAGATCCTTACTACTCGGATAGCATCAATTGCACTGTCGTCGTCATCGTTAAATGAAATAACTTTGTTGACCATTGTTAGATTTTCTATAATGACAGCTCTCTCGGACCAGGGCATAAAGGCTTGGCCTTTTTTACGTGCAAGCCACTTATCTGAATTTAAACCGACAATTAGAGTATCTCCTAATTGCTTTGCTGCTTTAAAATAAGAAATATGTCCAGAATGGAGAGGATCGAATCCTCCTGTTACTAACACTACTTTCATAGAGAAGCATCTTCCATGCCTGCAACTCTTAGTTTAATTATATTAGTAATTTGCCACTGTTTTTGATCTAATGCTTTTGTAATACCGAGCCATCTGTTGCGAAGTAAGGCAAATTCGTTGATAATTTTTTCAAAATCAACAACATCTGCCTCACCTTCTACAAATTTTTCACAATCTCTTGAACTCAACGAACGTTGATAATTTTCAAGGTACTTTCTAAAACTTTGACTTTTTAATCGTCTTAATTCTATATTAAGATATTCTAAAATTGCTTCAATTTCTTGAAGTTGACTAAATCTTTGTTCCACGATGCCAGGCATACTCGCGGCCGCCCTTTCAATATTACCCGTTATACGGACTTCATCTTTGGCCGCTGTCAATTCGGCATTAAAGTATTCCACGGCATCGGGAATATAAGAAATATCTTTAGATATTTTAGTGTACCAACTCATTAAAAGTCTAATTCCTTGTAATCGTCATCATCGTCATACTCATCTTCTTCGTCTAAGTAATAATGAATAGCTGAATCAAGAATAGGATCTACACCGGTAGCATTTTGTAGGACTCTGTCACTAACATCGAAGTCGGCAAGTAAGTCTACATATCTCTCCGCTACAGATTCTATCTGCTTTTTGTCAATGAAATCGCTAAAAAGCATCCAGATATCACCTATTTGTGTTTCATTAAGCATTTTCTTCAATCTCCTCGTGAATGTTTGATGTTGTCATAGGTTTGATATGGAATTTTCCCATTATCATATCTAATTTATCATCTTTCCATTCTTTTCGGTAGAATTTAAACTCTTCTCCTGTTTCTGGATCGACAAATTTGAGTCTATTACCTTCTTGCTTTAAGATTCCTTCTTTTTCAAATAAGTCAACCAAACCAGAATATGGATTCATACCTGTATCATAGGGGATTTTAATTTGAACTGATTCAAAAGGTTTAGCATATCGTGTTTTCATAATTTTACATGCTGCACGAATACCATTTACTTCTGATACCTTGTTGCCGTCTTCATCTTCCTTCAATTTTAATTTTTTCATAGCAACTACTATCGAAGATGCATAGATAAATCCTTGTCCTCCGCTGATTTTATCATCAGGATCGAACATATCTTGACTGGCGTATGTATGATTTGTTGCGATTAACCCTACGTTATAACTACCGAACATATTCACACAATTACGCACAAGTGCTGTAAGTGCTTTAGGCTTACGACCCATATCACCTTTTAAATCGCCTGCTTCAAACTGATTAATATCTGTTGGTGTGAGTAACATACCTAAACTATCAATTACGAAAAGAACCTTCGGACGTTCTTCCATAGCTTTGTACTCTTTCATAAACTCATTAATGGTCTTAGCAACATCATCGATCATTGCCATATTGAGTTTAAGTAGCTTGTCTTCGCTAGTATCTACACCAAGAGCATGTAACCAATTTTCATCAAGAGCATTTTCACTGTCAATCAAGATAACATAAATGCCTTGTTGCTGTGCATTTTTAATTATATTACCACTACAAATGTAACTTTTACCTGCACCACTTTCTCCTGCAAATACAGTTACTTTTCCAAGAGGAATACCTTTATGAAAATCTCCGCTGATAAGATAATTTAATGTATAGTTTCCTGTACTAACCCAATCAGTAGGATCGTTGAAGCCGACACCTAAGCCATCGATTGATTTGGTCAAAGATTTTCTGAATTTTGTTAAATCAAACGCTTTATTAGCCATATCAGTTATCTAACTCCATACTATTGTATTCTTTGATAAGAGCAACTAACTCTTCTTCGGTGTTACATACGATTTTAGAATTAGCCCAACTATCTGTTTTATTTCTTCCGCCGATTTCGACCATCCAAGCATTGTCGTATCTGTTAATGGTAATCGACTCGCCTACTTTCCATAATTTTTTTGATATTACAGCCATGATTATTCTCCTTTAATGATGAAATTCGGGCATGAGAGATACTCTCAGAGGCCCGTTAACTAATTTGTTATTTTTGACGATTGCGAATCATTGCTAAAATGTCTTGCGCACGACTGTCGCCGCTGGCAGCACTAGCAACGTTTACACCTTTAGCAGGTGCAACTGGCTCGTCATCATCTGAATCTGGAGATGTTTGTGGATTACTTGGAGGTGATGCTTTTTTAATCGGATCACCGGTAGACTGACTCATACCTGCTGGAGGATAGTATTTCCCCCAACGTTCCATATCATAAGGTTCTCCTGCAACACTTGCTTCAAACATTTCCCAGATTACGCCAAGTTCTACTTCATTTGGCTTTTTAGGTAAAAAGTCTGACAGGTTGTATAAACCAAACTGCTTGATTGCATTGTGTTCTTCTTCACTTAATGGACGCTCTCTACGTGCCCATGTAGATGTAGAATAATCTGCGTATCCGCCTTTAGAACCTTTTTTCATACGGAAATCTAAACCGTGAACGTAGTCAGTTGGTAGATCTTCTAATTCAGGATCTAGTAATGCTCCTTGAATTAGTTTCCAAATCTGAGGACCGATGATAAATCGACGAATTGGATTTTCTGGTTTGTCTTCCGACTTCTCGTTCAAACCATCTTCTGTAACAAATCCTTGGAAAATATAACTACGTTTTTTCCAGTACTCTCTTCCTTTTGATTCAAGATTAGGATCCTTAAACCAAGGACGTACCTCGGACAATACTGGGCATGACTCTCCGTACATTTCCATACATGGAACTTGAACAGTTATTTGTTTTGCTTCAGATTCACCTTTAACTCCGCCAAATGGCAATTTAATCATTGCACGTTCGACCCAGAAAAAAGTATTTTTGTCGTTGCCGTCAGGTAGAAAGCGTAGTGTTGCTTCGCCTCCTTCTTTGAGGTTCCAGAATGGATAAACTGATTTATCGCTTGATTTGTTTTCAGAAGTGCGTTCTGCTGCCTTAAGTTTTGCTCGAATTTCTGCCAAAGATGCCATATTTTTTCTCCTTTATTAGCCTTTGTATATTTGCCTTTATGCTTAGAACCTACTAAGCAAAAACGCATACATTGTTAAAATTGTATGCGCTTTTATTTATTATTGCAAGAAAAATAACCGTCAAAAAGCGGTTATTTTTACCATTTTACTTCCTGAAACTAGCCAAATCTATAATTCTTGCTAAAGTTGGCTCTTGTACAAGAACTGTTTCTGTTTGTCCAGCAGGGATTTCTGATACCGATTCATTTGATACATCTGTATCTTGAATTGGCTCTAGTAGTTTGATATAATCTTTGAAACCTTTAAAATTGTAATCAGCCATAAACTATAGTCCCATTATTTTTTGCATTAAGTCTTTCATAGAAAAATCGATTTTTTCGTGATTATGTTCTGAATCTCTTTGAGGCAATGCTTGTGCCTGTGGTTTGGCAAGTTTTACAATATGTCCAAGTTCGTCGTCATTGTGTTGTACGTCATGACTAGGATCTGCTTTACTAATATCATTTAAAATTGCCTTCAAGTCATCCTCACTTGCGTTAGGAAACTCTCCATCATCAAAAGATTTCTTCAAATGTATTTTAACCCACTGACCACCTCTAGGAAAACATTTATCTTCTTTACTCCAGAACCCCTCAGCAAACTTCTTCATTGCTTCGTATCCAGAACCATATTTACTCCAGCCCAACTGTTGAGCATCACACCCAGATTCTTCTATGATTTCCTGAATTGTTTTAACTCCGTATCCAAAATCTACCTTTGTTTCAAGCGTGGCTCCTGCTGCATGTGCTTTCTTTAAAGCATTTATGATACGAGATTCTTCTACAGGACTAAATTTATGAGGATTATCGTCTAATACGTCATCCTCAGCTACAGGTCGCTCTTCTCCTGGTACTAAATTATCTGCAGTAGGCATTTCTGCAGTAGGAGGAACAGGGCTCGGTGCAGGCTCTGGAGGCTGTTCTGCACCTGCGGGTTTTTCAGTATCTCCTACTCCAATCTTATCTAAACCTAATTGTTCAATCACTGCAGGATTAGGGAATAATTCTTTATTATCCATAATCC
>JACCDW012025409.1_pt1 | contig 18283 bp, 36 predicted proteins | sample 7449781 | NCBI WGS metagenome assembly JACCDW01 (sample SAMN15323449, study PRJNA562643) | freshwater metagenome | isolation source: river surface water | place: USA:Blue River Watershed | collected 2017-08-18
AAATTGCTAAACGTGGCAGAACGCTATCCCCTAATCGTGGAAGCCAGTCGTAAAAATCGAGTTGAAATCAAAATACGCAAGCAATGGTTTGTTTTTAACAACACCAATCCCTTAATCGGTAAAAAGCACGAGTTCATAATTAGTAAAACTGGAACAACTACTGCCGCCGGCGGCTGTATTATATTAACAGTTAGGACCGAGCGCGGCATTCGGCGTGTAGTAGTACTTGGTAGTCGTAACGGCCAAACCAGGATACCTGAAGCCGACTTCATTGCGTCATCAAATTAATTCTAAATAATAAATATCATATTAGAATAAGAATTATGACAGATTTCTCTAAATATACAGATGGTATTCTATCAGCGTTAAGAAACAACAGCAGAGACCAAGAAGTTATAAACAAAAAACAAGATATACTTAACAGTATATACGAATTTTACAATCTTGTACCTGAATCAATATTGTTTGTTGGATTCAATCCTGCTATCATTGGCACCCGATCCAGTCGCTTATACGTAACCGAATTGAGCCAAACAGCTTTAGATTACCTTGACCATCTTGGTGTTGACTATGTACATGTCAAAGAAAATGATCTTGGTAAGTTTCATAAAAAGTTTGATGTGGTAGTTGCCGCAGACGAATACTTTACTTTTGCAGATTCTGACCAATCACAAATTGATACGGTTAAAAAGATTTGCAATCTAGCCCGAGAATTTGTGGTAAGTACATTACGTGATTATAAGAATCAAGACTATAAAGACAGAGAATTCAGTATCCCCGCAGTGGCCAGAGCAGGTAGTGGTAGTAGCGTATATACAGAATTCCATGACTGGAGCCCCGCAAGCAAGAGTCAATGGAAGTCAAGATTATACGAAATCAACAATTCCACAAACGCACTGATCACTTACGGTCCTTTTGCTAGACATACCATGTACTTCAAACAGTTGGCCAAGTTTAGTATGGACTCGGGTGCTACAGATTTTGTTGTACACAAGAATCTCATGTACAAGAGCGTAGTCAAAAAGAATTATGAGCACGTAATTAGCATACGCTTCGAAGACCAATGGACATATCAAAACAACTCGAATCAATAGTTGCAGACATAGTTGAAAACGTACAGACACGAGTAAGTCAGCAGGTTGTTGACTTAGTTAAAAACGAACTCGAAACTCAACTTGAAAAATTTGATTACACTACTGTTATCACTCAACTTGCTGGACAAAAAGTAGCAGAAAAAATTGCTACTTTGGAATTTGATGAACAAGCAGTACAAAAACAAATAAATGCTGCAACCAGTATCATAATCAACAACATAAGCACACGCACCGAAGAGCAGATCAGTGCGGTGATAAGCCAAAAAGTAGGTCAGACAGACTTTAATACACAGTTAGGCAATAGCCTAACCACAGTCCTGAACACACGATTAAAAGACTATGCATTTCCAGAAGACAGTATTCCTGCTAAGAGTATTAAACTAAGTGACGTGACCCTGAGTGGCAGTCAAATTCGAGGTGGAATAATTGAAAACTTCGGCAGTACTGGTATCGATGATCGATCAACTGGTTGTGTGATTACCATTCTCGACAACGCTGTGGTAGTTGAAAATAATCTGGTTACCATGGACCTAACTGTACAAGGTAACCTAGAAGTCAACGGCCAAATTCCAAAAGACAGTAAATTTTTTAAAGAACTCACTGAGTCGGTGTCTAGTCAAGTACAGACGGATCTAGACACAGACTTCTTCACTAACTACAGTGATGTTATTTTTAATCAAATTAAAAATGAAGGCCTGGAACTAAGCAAAATCACTTCCGGCGGTGTAGCAGTGATTGAAGGCAATCGCATAGGTATGAGCATCACTGAAAGTAATCTACAGAAACTGGGATTACTCAAAGAATTGCAAGTAGCAGGCGAAACAGCTATTGCTGGCACATTCTACGTAGGCAACAAACGTGTGGGCATCAACACACTGGAACCATCGTCGGCATTGGCTGTGTGGGACGCCGAAGTTGAAATCACTGTGAGTAAATTAAAAGAAAACGTTGGTCTAATCAGCACCCCGCGTCAACAAACTTTGGTAATTGGAAGTAATCGAAATCAAAACATAGTGCTCAACACTGACGGATCTACCCAAATTGATGATCTTCGTATAGGGTATATGCGTTTTGGATCCCACGACAAACCTCCCAATTTTACTAGCGATAAAGGGCATGTGGTGTTTAACTCTAATCCGAATCCTGGTGGACCAATGGGCTGGATCTGTTTGGGTGGGCCAAATTGGGCCAATTTCGGAATCATTGACTAATAAATAAAAACCCGCTACAATAGCGACATGACTATACCACGTATCGGCTTTGCCTGCAAGTTTTCCCAACTTGATAAAAAGGGTGCAATTGAATCTGTGCCAGAACTTAATGTTCGTGGCACAACTGTTGCTTGGTTAAATAGACAAAGTCGAGATGTTGCCGAAGAGCGTCTTTGGGACATCATGAAACACAACATTGAATCAACTAGACTACTAGTAGAAAAGGTAGGATCACTTGAACCACATCTTAGAATGGTACGCCTTGGTAGCGACATTCTTCCTGTATATACCGAGTCTTCTTGGAGTTATTTTTGGCGTCAGTCTGACGTTAGGTCTTATTGCGAGAAACAGTTTGAGAAAGTGGGTGCTGTTGCTCGTAGCCGTGATGTGCGTCTTAGTTTTCATCCAGGTCAGTTCTGCGTTCTCGCAAGCGATTCTGGAGATATTGTTAGACGCAGTATCGAAGAGTTTGAGTACCACGTAGACATGGTACGTTGGATGGGGTTTGGACAACGTTTCCAAGACTTCAAAGTCAACGTACACATCAGTGGTCGTCAAGGTCCCGAGGGTATCCGCCGTGCGTATTCTCAACTAAGTCCCGAAGCACGAAACACACTTACTATTGAGAACGAGGAGAATACTCATGGATTGGATGATTGTCTTAGCATTGGTGATCTTGTGCCTTTGGTGCTTGACATACATCACCACTGGTGCCGCGAAGGAGAATATATTAGCCCTAGTGATGACCGTGTTAAAAGGGTCGTTGATAGTTGGCGCGGTGTCCGGCCTACTCTACATTACAGTGTATCTCGCGAAGATTATCTTGTGGATCACGCCCGCGACAGATGTCCCGCCTATGATGCGCTAATGGAAAGCGGACACAAGAAGCAAAAACTGCGAGCCCACAGTGACTACTATTGGAACACCGCAGTTAACGATTGGGCTGTGCAGTTCTTGGGCACACACGATATCATGTGCGAAAGTAAAGCCAAAAATTTGGCCAGCTTTGATCTGGCCAAACATGCTCAACTTAAAGGATTAATTTAAGCTGTCTTTTTCTTAGCAGGCGCCTTCTTTTTAGCAGGTGCTTTTGCTTTTGCGGCCTTGTCTGCGGCCTTAGCAGTCTTGACAGCCTTTTCACCAACCTTGACAGCACGTGGCTTCTTGGCAGGTGCGGCTTCTACTACCGGGGCAACAGCAACAACTTCAGTTACAACAGGTGCAGTTTCAACTACAGGTGCCGCAACAGGTGCTTCCGCAACTGGTGCTTCAACTTTGTAAGGTGCTAGTGCATCTTTGTTTGCTTCGGGCTGTTTCCTTTGAGCGTTGAAATACCAAATTAGGCCAACGCCAATAATTGCTATAGCAATGATAATTTCCATTCTTGATCTCCTTGCAAGTTATCGAATGTATTGTATTTAACCCAATAAAATGGTTACAAAAAATTAGTGATGGTTCACTAGTGAAAACCATGATTTTGTGTTGCACTGCCACATAAATACTTGTACAATAGAAACATAGGATGCCGCAGTAAGGTGGGTCCTATCCGTAAACTCGCTTAATAAGGAGAAACCATGTTTACACTAGACGCTACAATCGACGCTATTCAAAACGGTAAAAAGACTTTCGTTAACACATTCATTCAACACGAAGCCATCGCCAAGGCACTAAACAGTTTTGTTGATGCTCAAGCCGAGTACACCAAAAAGGCTGCTAAGGTTGGAATGGATACCGCCACTGTTCTAATGCAAGAATCTGTTAAGGCTTCCCAAACTGCTTATAAGACAGCACAAGAAAACGCCAAGTTTGAGTACGCCAAATTCAGCGATGCTTTTACCAAGGCCTTCGCTTCTAAAAAGTAATACTCAAGTATTATAAAATTAAACCCGCTAGATGCGGGTTTTTATTTGACCAAAAATAGCCATTTTGCTATAATACACACATGGACACAGAAAAGCACAATCGCAAGCACCGCAGGGACGAGATTTTGTTTTGGGTCGGCGGTGTGGCTATGTGGATTTGTGTGTTGTTTTTTAGCAACTAAGGAGTTGATATGATTCCCGTAGTGACCCTGGATAAATGTGAGTTCAAGCCCTTAACAGGCGAGCTGAGCCTGGCCAGCGAATACGTGGGCATGCCGGCCAAGCTTCGTGTTCGTAGCCACAAAACTGGGCGAAGTGTCATGTTCCACGTGGTTGAGCCCGGGGATCGGCTCTACGATGAGGACGGTTGGGACGGAGAAATGTGCGTTTACCGCCCTGCAGAAGCCGACACTCGAGTCAACTATCTTGTAATTTACCACCAATACTAAAATGTATACTTTAGCACTAATTCTCGCTAGTGGTGTAACCCACTTAGGCTCGTTTGACACTCTTAAAGATTGTAATACTCAAGTATTACTTTTGCGAGAGCAGGAAGTAAAAGCCATCTGCGTTAAGCAACCTAGCCCCGAAGAAGCCATGCGTCAAATGGCCCCGCTTTTCCAGGCAATGCAAAAGATGCTTGCCCAGTGATTTGACCAATAAATCCATTTATTATATAATACTTGTATTGTAGTTAAAAAGGAGTTGGGAATGACAGCAGTTCTTAACGAAAGCCAACAGCGTGATCGTCGTATGTATGGTTGCTCCGAAGCCGAACTCCGCGAAAGTGTTGAGTCCAGCATCACTTTCAAATTCTCCGGCCCCGCAATGGTTGCCGCAGGCCTTATGAGCGATGCACAAGAATTGCTGGTGTTTGGTGGAGAGAGCGAAGCTACTCGCGAGCAGGTGCGCCAGATGCTCAATCAAGCCAAGTGGATCTTGTTTACCTATGCGATGAAAGATCGCGTTTGACCAATAAATCCATTTATTGTATAATACTTGTATTGTAACAAAAAGGAGATGCTCGTGAGTGCTATGTCTGATTTAGCCCTTGACATTGAAAACATGATCATTGATGGCTTCTACTTTGAAGACATTGCAAAGCGACTTGAGGTGCCCGTGTCTTGGGTGTCCGAAGTTGCCCGTCAAATGGATCAAGATGCCGAAGACGCTGTGATCCAAACCGAAGCTAGTTTTTATTAATCAGGAGAATACAAATGGGTACACGTTCACGAATTGGTGTTATGCATGGTGACAAGTGCAAATCTGTCTACTGCCATTGGGACGGCTATTTGTCCAACAACGGCAAAATCCTGCAGGAGAACTATGACAGTCCCAAAGCCAACTTCCTGGTGGCACTAGGCGACTTGAGTTCGCTGGGCAAAGTGATTGGCGAAGCACATCCATTCAGCAAGTATGAGATTGAAAAAGACAATCCGGACTTTGACAAACTCACGGCCTTGTATGAGTTGTCGGAGAAAGAAGACTGGACTACGTTCTACGGTCGTGACCGTGGCGAGTCCAACACCGAGTTCCAAGTAGACGAGGATTTTGTCAGCTTCTTGGAGCGTTGTGATAATTGCTGTGCCGAATATTACTACATCATGAAGGATGGTGTGTGGTACTGTGGTACAACCTATAGCTCCGGTGAGCTGGCCGGCAAGTTGGTGCCATTGGAGGAGGCCCTGGCTCGCGAGACTGAGCAAGCATGAAAGACTTTTTGAATCGAGAACTGGCGTTGGATGACTATGTGGTTTTTCCTGCGCCCCGCGGAGGTGGCATGAAGCTAGGTAAAATCATTAGGTTCACGCCACAACAAATTCGAGTGGAGTGGACTTACAAAAGCTATCGCGGCACCATTGAGTCTGACAGCGCACCCCGATACAGTAATCAATGCGTTCGCGTTGAAGGACCTGATCTTACTATGTACTTGCTGTCTGGTAACTACTAATTGACTAAATATTCCTTTTAGTGTAAAATACGGTTATGAAAAAACAAATCTCTTTTCGAATTGAAGCTCCTAAGCGCCGTTCGCATCGTGCTTTGTTTGATCGCGAACTGCCGTTCCATCCTCGGGTGGAAAAAAGTTCCAAATCCTATGTTCGTAAACCCAAGCATCCTAAAGGAGATCATGATGCAATCTAATGTTGAACGTTTTGCCAATGAGGCAGTTTTCCAACTCCAGTTCAACAGCCGCGACGCCGTTCGCTATATTCAGCGTAATGCTGATGTAGACGAAAAGACGGCCAAGCAGGCCCTTAAATCTGCGGTTACTTTCCACCGACAGCCGAAAGTGGATCCGTGGCGCACCGTTACGGTCTAATACTGTGTGCAGTCTTGGTAGGATGTGCTACTCAACATAGACCAGAATACCAAGCTGTCACTGACCTTTTTCCGGACTGTGCTAACCGAGATGCTCAAATACGCTATCTGTCAAAGTTACAGAGATTCCCAGTCAAAGGCGATGACAATTCTGCACTATACGACCAAACCCTACGCATTCAAATCGAACGCTTGATTCACTACTGTCAATGAAATACCTTGCGCTGTTAGCTCTAGTTGGTGTTACTGGCTGTACTACCACAAGCCGAATGAATGTAGCTGATCTTAATTATTTTCAAATTGACTGCAATCGCCGAGAAGAACAAATGGCTTTCTTGCAACGCCAAATGCCCGGCCAAGGTGATCGTGCAGTCAATGCATTCCGAATGACCAGTGCAGTGGGAATCGTGATAAGTGCAAATGATGGTACCTATCATGAAGAACGTGCAACATTCGATGGCCGCCAGGCCGCTATTGCTAGATTGATAATGTATCAGATCCAGGCCTACTGTCCCCCGGCAGTGCAACAACCACAAGGCTGTACTCATGTCAATGAGGAACTGCCCAGTGGTAGCGCACAAGGTGCAGTATGCTACCAAAATCGTCGAACCACTTCTGTGGTAAAGCGGTGGGAAGTCATTGCCCAATAATGACAAATATGTTAAACTTGTTGTATGTTCAATTACCTTTGAGAGGTGCTTTATGAAACGTGTTCTTCTTGTTGCAATGGTGAGTTCTTTGGCTGCTTGCTCCAGCGTTAAACCGCAGACTTCTTACACACCTGCCCCAATGCCAGTTGCTGTACAATCGGCTCCTGTGCCTGTGCAGACATTTACTCCCCAGGAACAGGCTGTGCGTAATGTTGTGAACCAAATCCCCGATTGGTTCGTGGATGTGCCCAAAGTTGACAACACTATCCATGCTGTAGGAGATGGTGTTAGCGGCAGTATCAGCGGCGCTATTGCACAAGCTCGTGCTAATGCGTTTGAAGGTATTTGCCAGGCAGCAGGCGGCAAGGTTCGTAGCCAAACCAAAGTGTTCCGTACTGATACCGAAAAGTCCAGTACCAGCGTGAGCACCACTGCTATCCGTAACTTGTGCCCAGATGTTGACGTAACTGGTGCAGTGGTTGAGAAGCGTAAGATCGTCCAAGATGGTACTCGTTTCCGTGCCTACTTGCTGGTAGCATTGCCCATTGGTGAAGCCAACGTACTGGCCCGCACCAAACAAGCCGACAAGATGCAAGAACTTGCAATTGGCACTAAAGAACGTGAGTTCAAGGAAATGGATCGACTTGTTGAGCCCGAGAAAAAGGTCGAAGACAAGCCTGTTAGCCAAGTTGAGCCCGTTGAGTTGAAGTTGATGGATGTGGACAATGCAGAATACAAGCGGCGCCGGGAAGAAGCACTCGCTAAACCCAATGCTGTGGTTGGACATGTAACGCTCCGATAAACACTAGTGTTTAAAGGCCCTCCTAGCGTGTAAATACGCTAGTGAGGGCTTTTTAATGGCTAGACCCAATCCCATACGTAAAATAATGGCAGCACCGTTGCCAGGTATTACATACCAAAAACGTAAGAGTTTTCGCCCCACCGATCAAGACATAAACTACGCATATAATATAATCAATCGATATGTGTTTGACAATGTGCTAACACGGCCCGTGATCACACAAGGTACCATACACAAAGCCTGGGGAATCTGCACCTGGCAAAAAACACAACAAGAAACCGGCTCCTGGGTAGACATACGCTTAATGGACAAATGGTTCTGTCCACAGTGGTTCATGAACACACTTGCACACGAAATGATACATCAGTACCAGTGGGACATTTACCGTTGGGAACACCTGGATTACTACGGTCGTCCCATGTATGAAGAATCGGGTGGTCACGGGCCCAGTTTCTTTATGTGGCGTGATCGTTTTGATCACTACGGGCTTAATCTAAAAACTTGGTTTAGACAAAAAAAGTGGTTTTTATACCAAGACTTCAATAGGTGTTGACCTAGTGCCAGCAATCCTGTACAATACTGTATAGGAGGGCACATGCCAAATTTTGTACCAACAGTACTTGAAAAAACTTCAAACGGTGAACGTGCTTACGACATTTACAGTCGTTTGCTTCGCGATCGTATCGTTATGCTAGACACAGATGTTAACGAACATTCTGCTAGTCTTGTAATCAGTCAACTACTATTTTTGGAAAGCGAAAGTCCTGATGCTGACATCTATCTATACATCAACAGCCCCGGCGGTTCAGTTAGCTCTGGTTTGGCAATCTATGATTGTATCCAGTTCATTAAACCTGATGTTTCTACCATTGTACTTGGCCAAGCCTGCTCTATGGGAAGCTTCTTGGCCCAGGCAGGTGCCGCAGGCAAACGTCTAGTTTTACCAGAAAGCCGCACAATGATCCACCGCGTTAGCTCAGGCACCCCGGGCACACGTGGTAGCGTACACATACAGGAATTGCAATTCGAGGATGCAAAACGCAGTTTTGAAGAAGCACAACGGCTAAACGAGCGTCTAACACACTTGTACGTCAAGCACAATACCGCAGGAAAAACCTACGATGAGCTGTTTGATGCTATGAAATTTGATACGTTCTTGTCGGCGCATGAAGCAGTAGCACATGGATTTGCAGATCAGGTAGTTGAAAAAAGACCATAAAACTCAGTAGAAACCATTAGAAATTGTTGCGCCGCAACATAAATAATAGTAGTAGAAACCATGAGAGGAAATCAAAATGACAATACTACTATTAGGATGGATCAAAAGTCTGTTCCGCGAGCGTACTTACCAAGACAGCATCGAAACTTTTATATCTAGCAAAGCGCCTAAATCTACTGCTGAAGTAGAAATGTGGACACGCTACTATGATCAAAACCTACGTGATAGGAGTTTTCTATGAAACTTCCACAACGTGTATGGCAGGTAATCTATGATTGTCTTAAAGAAATTGGTCGTGCAAGAGCACGCCGTGCCCAAGGACTATGGTATTAATATGTGCAATTGGATACCAATGACTGACGAAGATTGGGATTGGGTCAACTACGGTAAATTACCTCAAAAGTGATCAATAGTGTAATAAATACACTACTGTGAAAATTTTTGAACTCGATAACAAATACTCTAGTCGGCCCATTGTCTACGTAGACCTAGATGGGACTCTTGCTGACATGTTCGGCGAAGTAGCACGCCGTGAAGGCGCACCTCATTGGCGCAAAGCCCGCAAAATAAAAGATCGCATAGATCAAGTTGCACAGGATCCTGGCTTCTTTCGTGAACTAAAACCTTTACCCAATGCCGGTAAACTGGTGCATGGCGTAGCTAAACTTGCAGGCAAATTCAGTATCTTAAGCAGTCCACTAATGAGTCAAGTGGAACAAAGCAGCGACGAAAAGGCTGATTGGGTCAATCATTACCTACGACGCTTTCCTGTGGAAAGTCTAGTGTTTGACCATCGCAAAGAAAAATATGCACGCCAAGAGGATGGTACACCCAACATTCTAATCGACGACTGGGATAGCAATATTCGTCTTTGGGAAGCCAATGGCGGTATAGGCATACTGTATCGAGATACTGAAGTTGATCGTGCTCTTAAAAAGCTACATTATGCACTGGAAGGTCTGTTGCCCGTTGAGGAAAGTACAGAGAACGACAGTGATATCAACACCACCGACGTTAAAGACAAACTTTATACAAATCAGCAGGTACTAAAGTATGTTAAGGGGATACATCACGAATACCATCTAGAGAAACCCATATTAAAACACAAGACCTGGGTATTGACTAATGTCAATTTGGATGATCTCAAAAGCCCGGAATTCTACGATCAAGATGATCCTTATCGCAGAGTAATTGATTTGGACTGGGATCACATAGATGAGATTACCACACGTGATATACTACGCAGGCCTGTTGTTGCCGATGACAATGGATGGGTGCTGGATGGTAACCATAGAGTCACAGCGGCCCGTACCAAAGGGCTAGATTCTATTAGAGCGTTGATTCCATACAGTCAATAAAAAAGGCCCGTTAAGGGCCTTTTTTGTGTTGTTGGGCTTTACGAAGATATCGTTAACTCATCCCATGATTGATTATCTTCATTCCACTCGTACTGTTTTCCGTCTGTGGGCATTGGTGTAGGTGCCTCCCACTCTCCGTTGGCAGTTATAATCCAACTTGGATATGGCTTTGGTGCCACAAACGCATCAATATCACTATTGTAAACGTATCCAATGCCAGCATATCGCTTACGGAAATTTCCGTTGTAGCTGGTTTGTTTCCAAGTTCCGCCTAGTAGATTTCGACAAAACTCGGCACCAACAGCTTCGGACTCGTTTCCGTTTTCATCCAAGCAATCGTTGTTGTTAACAACGATAACACGCAGGACAACGTTGTTTTCGCCTAATTCTGCAAAATGTGCCATTTTATCTCCTGTTGAAAAATTTATTTAATGAAGTATTTATCAGTAATTTTATTCTGATTATGCTTTTAATAAATACGCATATAACCGAGGCACCGCCATGCTTGTACATCTAAGATCTGACCTTTTCTCTCAACACTACTTACGTTATATGGATCAAGACCCGGTACATGCAATCACTGAATCACGAAATTTAGAACGTCGTTGCCGCTACGATCGCAACATATTCTTTTGGATTGAAAATGATACACCAGTGGCAATACTGTGTGTAGCTTACACTGACGGGCTTAAAGACAACATAGATGATATACTGGACAGTGATAGCCCGGTTAGTATTGTTGCTAATCATGCTATTTTCTACAGTGTGTTTAGAACCAATGCAGTGAGCCAAACACAAAATGCTGGTGCCAAACTGATACACGAATCTGCTCGTTGGATTAAAGAAAACCTTCCGCAAATCGAAAGTTTTGTTACCATGAGCCCGATTCCTAACTTGTCTGCACATTTTGCAGAACCGCCCACAGTAGAGGATGTTAAAGAATTCTTGTCTGCACAAAAAGATCCTGTTGCTAGATTTCACATTAGGAACGGGGCGCGAGTATTGCGTGTTATTCCAAATGCTGACAGCAGTGAACGCAGACGCGAACAGAGTTTTAGTACTATGGTAAATTACGACTACACCCCGAACTTTGTAAACCCCATAAATAACTAATAACTCCTTTACACTATGCGTTACCAAGACATTAAACTAGTAGAAGACATCCAGCTAGACGAAATCAACATGAGCCCCAGCAGTCTGCAAAGACTTGCCAGCGCAATTGATGCTCGTGCAGGCATGGAATTTGAAATGATTGTGCCCGGCATCGGCTCCGTTGATAATAGCAATGACCAAGAACCTGACTACGATCAAGACGAAAGTGTGCGAGACATTGATGACGCTGTGAACTTTTTCCATGACGGCGACTACAACGGTCGTAATGAAGTTCGACGATTGCGCGATGCCATGCAACAGGACTTCGAAGAATGGGTCATAGAAAACTTTGATGAATACTGGAATCGAAACGTATTTGAGCTGGTTTTTGAATACCTCACAAACAATGCCAGCGACCAAGACATGATTGAAATCTTGGAACTAGAAGGTGAGGAGGCAGAGGACCTTGAACAGAACGGTAGCGGTAAGCGAGAGTACTTAGCAGCCGCAGAAAAAGTCATTGAAGAAGCAGATTCATCTTCGTGGTATGATGATGCCAGGGACGAAGCTCAAAATGATTACATGAATGACAGTGATCGAGAAGGAGAATGGCTCGAGTCTGCTGGACTCAATTCAATGATGGACATTGAGAATAGATATCAGATCACTTGGCCGCACTGGCACAACCCCAACGAAGATTCTGGTGAACCAGACATAGATGCTGTTGCTGATGACTTCAGCAACTCAATTGGACGCCCAGTAAATGCGTCATCTAGTTATCACGGTGCTCGCAGAGAGCCTGGGCACTATGTTGTGGAACCCGATGGCAGCTTGGATCCCGATGACAGCGACGATTCGGGACTAGAATTTGTAAGTCCCCCATTGCCACTAAGTGAATTGCTCGATGATTTAACTAAAGTCAAGGCCTGGGCCGACAGAGAGAATTGTTATACAAATAGCTCAACAGGACTGCACATCAACGTATCAGTGCCCAACTTCAGTTTAGAAAAACTAGACTATGTTAAATTGGCATTGTTGCTAGGCGACAAGTATGTGCTAGAGCAGTACGGTCGTAGTGCTAACCACTATGCAAAAAGTGCCCTGGGCAAAGTACAAGATTTAATAAAACGTAATCCTGACGCAGCCAAGGATGTACTAGACAAAATGCGTGGCCACTTAGGTGACCTTGCTACCAAAGCAATTCACAGTGGATCTACAGACAAGTATACCAGTATCAACACCAAATCGGGTTACATTGAATTCCGTAGTCCCGGCGGAGATTGGCTGAACAGTAACTTTGATAAAATCAAAGACACCCTATTTAGATTTACTGTAGCATTAGACGCTGCTATCGATCCCGAAAAGTATCGCAGTGAGTACCTAAAGAAACTCTACAAGTTGCTGGAACCCACTGCTGTAGAGAAAAATCCCGATACTATTAAATACTTTGCTGACTATGTAGCAGGCAAGACTCCCAAAGCAGCACTACGTAGCTTTATTAAGCAGGCACAGTTGGAACGCCAGTTGAAAAAAGGCGAGGTGGGCGGAGAAAAATTCTGGTGGCGTGTGGCAAATCCTCAATACAGTTTTGGCGAGATTGAAGTTGTTGCGTCTAGCCGAGAAGAAGCAATTGAAAAAGCCCTGGGCCCCGATGGTTATCCAAATTGGGCTAACACAAGAAATACCGTAGTGGCCAAACCAATACGTCCTTACGATACTAAACCGGTGCAGGCACAGGTAGGGGAGCCACAACCAGTGGGGCGATCCAGTGGACCAATGCTAGGCGATCGCCCCAGCAATCCTGATGGCAACTGGGTTATTTCCCCAGAAAGCGATCGCAGTGTTGTATCCTACAGATTCCGTGCTGCCGGCATAGATGACGCTCAAATTGTGGCCAGACAGTGGAGGCAACAATATCCTAACCAAGTGTGGATAACTCAACGTGATGACAATAGAACCCTGGGACAACCTCCAATCCCCGGTAGTACATTAGATCGACAACGCCAACGTGCAGCACAACAGCAAAGCATCGGGGGCACAGAATACATAATCTTTAAAATAAGTGATCGCAGCCAACTCACAGGATTTAGGGCAGCCAACCAAGCCGCAGCCGAACAAGAAGCTGAATCTATACTTAGAGACTTAAACTTGGATCCTGACCTCTACGATATTCGCGAAAGACACCCAGCGCAACAGCCGCCGCAATCATTGGGTGCTGGCCGTGAACTCATTGGTTGGTCAGTGAGATTGCCCAGCGGTGAAGAAGTCACACAGATCCACGGTATAGGCAACAACCAAGGCGATGCCAACAGAATCGCGGCCGAATGGCTACGCAATAATGGTATGGGCGTGTCAGGCGAAGGCTTTGAAGTTGTGCCCTTGTGGAGAGAAGCATAATGCGAGCTTCAGAGTTTATTACCGAAAAATGGAGCGCAAAATACAAAAGCTCCATTAACTGTTCTAATCCCAAAGGCTTCAGCCAACGTGCTCATTGTCAGGGTCGTAAAAAGAACGAAGAGCTAGAAGAAAACTTTGCAGATGGCAAGGTAAAAGGCAAGAGTCGCCCCGGACGTGTAAAACGTGCAGGCGCTAGCTGCGATGGTTCTGTTACAGACCTACGTGCCAAGGCCAAAAAATATGGCGGCGAGCGAGGCCGAATGTATCACTGGTGTGCCAACATGAAGGGTGGCAAAAACAAATGAGAAACTTTATTGACATCGTTGAAGCTGGAGAAAAAGGTTGTCCTCCAGCAACACAAAGCATTGAACTTAATCTAAAGAATCGCCAAAAAGCCATTGAAGAAAATCACTACGGTCCGTTGAATCCCAACGAGCCCAACGAAGAGTATTGGGCAGAACTTGCAGATCGTTGGAACACCGATGACATTGATTCTGTAAAACATAACCGCTGTGGAAACTGCGCCGCATTTGACATGACTGAACAGATGCTAGACTGCATTGCACAAGGTATTGGTGGAGAGCCAGGATCGGATCCACAAGATACCATTGACGCAGGACAGCTAGGCTACTGTAAGTTTTTAAAATTTAAATGTGCAGCCAAGCGAACCTGCGATGCTTGGGTGGAAGGTGGCCCTATTACAGATAAAAAGGAAAATAAATGAAAAAAATTGCGTTATCGATTATTCTTGCATTATCAAGTACAGTAGGATTTGCGTGGGAACAGCGTGCCCCGCTACCCGTACAGTCCTGCCAAGTACATAGCCCATATGGCTTTGCTCAAACGCAACGAGCAGTACAACCTATTTGCCGCGAAGCATATCTAGTAGCATACGATGCTCCTGTAAAAATTCCTGCTTATGTAGCCTACACTCTGCTACCACAGAACGCACTGGGATGCTGGCCACGCACCAACGCTTTTGTAGCAGACAAAAGCATACCAAATGGTGCTCGCCCCGATGACTATGCAGGCACCGGTTACGACAAAGGACATGCTGCTCCTGATGGCGACCTGAGCTGGAGCGAGATTGTGGAGTACGAAAGTTTCTTAATGACCAATATGTACCCACAACATGGTAGTCTAAACCGTGGCATCTGGAAACTATTAGAAACCAGTATACGCGGTTGGGCAGTGCAACGCAACCAACCTTATACAATTTATGTAGGAGCTTTCTATGGTCAAGGTGATGGTGTTATTGGCAACGGTGTTATCGTGCCACATGGCTTTTATAAAATTGTTATCAACAACGCCACTGGCGAAATCGCCGGATGGGCCTTTCCACATACCAAACCGTATGTAAACCTAGGCAATGACTTGACCAAGTTCCGTGCCCCGGTTGCACAGATTCAGCAACAGGCCGGAGTCAAGTATGGCTTCCCTGCCAATGCTCGCGAAGTACAGCCCGGAGCAGAATGGAAAGTAGATTACGGAGCACTGACCAACGCCAAGCGTGCCAAGTGCGGAAAGAACGCTGAATAAAATGAGAGCACAGGATTTTGAATCTACTGTAAAGTATCACAATGATCTTAATCCTGTGGCATGGGATGATAAAAAGATGCGTCCCGAGGTCCGCGACCGTCTATTGCAAATTGCTGAATTATTCATAAACGCACTACGTATACCCAACTTTGAAGCTCAAGATATCGTGTTAACTGGTAGTATGTGTAATTACAATTACACTCGATACAGTGATTTTGATCTACACATCATTGCCGACTATACTGCAATCGATGCCAGCTTTGATATTGCAGAACAACTGTACAATGCCAAAAAAGAAGTTTGGAATGATCGTCATGACATTACCATTGGCGGGTACGATGTGGAAATGTACGTTGAAGATATCAACAGCCCACCACATAGTCAAGGTATCTTTAGTGTGCAACAAAACAAATGGATCAAAACACCTGTATACGATCCTCCCGAAATTGACAGCGGTGCTGTGTTTGCCAAGGCACGTATGCTGACATCTGAAATTGATCGTGTAGTTGACAGTGCAGACAGTGCAGACGACTTTGACCGACTCAAGGACAAGATCAAGAAAATGCGTCAAAACGGATTAGAAAAAGGCGGCGAGTTCAGTGTAGACAACCTAGCGTTCAAGGTACTACGCAATACCGGAGCAATGAGCCGACTCTATGACGCAGAAAATCGGTTTACAGATCACAAACTAAGTTTGTAATACTCTAGTATTACCGTTGACATCAAATACCCTTTTTGCTACAATATGGGTATGAAACAACATCTTTACTTCGCATACGGAATGAACACTAACGTAAACGGGATGGCCCAACGATGCCCTGCGGCAGTCAGTCATGGTCGTGCCAGGTTACTAAATCATGCTTTCCGTTTCAGTGGACCAGCTGATGTTGTAAAATGCGCTGACAGCTACGTCGAAGGCGTGCTGTGGACCATTACCGATCAGTGTCTTGCCGCATTGGATCTATTGGAAGGGTACCCGTACTATTACAATCGACGCTATCGCCCTGTGCGGTTCGACGGACGGGTGGTGCATGCTCTGGTGTATTTTATGCAACCTGGCAATTTTGATTATCCACCAAGTGCAGGCTACTTTGATATGGTAGCAGAAGGCTACAGAGACCACGGGGTTCCTGTGGATCAATTGTATAATGCTCGTGAGGCATGTTACTATGAAAATCGTTAAAATTACAAGAAAATTTAAACAGTACCAACACGGGCATACTGTGGCCCTACGGTTTGACAGTTACGGCGATGCTCGTGATTACGAAAGAGCAGCCCGCAAAGTGTTTCCAGAAGGTGGATGGGAGCCGCGTGGTTCTTACTACAGTTGGTTCGGTGTTCGGAATGGACGGAACAATTCGCGTCCTTACTTTATCAGTTTTCGGGACGACACCGCTGTAACCATGGTTCTGTTGGCTATGAAGTAAAAAGTAGTACTTTTGTAGTACTACTTTTGATTTGACCCGAAATTCATATTTTGCTATAATATAGACATAGTAAGCAAAAGGAACTTGAAAATGGAACAAATCCAAAAAACAGCGATTAAAGAAACAGTCAAAACCGTTGCAGGGCTCACTGTGATCGGTCTTGCGGTGCCTGCCGCAATTTTCCTGATTCCCTTGGAAGTTGTGGGCTCCATTGCAGGTGTGTTTGCTATGGGTGTGGCTGTTAAGATGATCTATGACACCAAACTTGCTCAAGCAAAATTTGACGCAGAATTTAAGAAAACGGTTGACCAATAAATCCATTTATTATATAATACTTGTATTGTAGTTAAAAAGGAGTGAGTAATGAACATCAAAGACATTAATTCCGCGATTATTTCTGGTATCTACACCAACGATGATCTTAACTCAATTGGCGATGCTATCAAGTTTGCCCGTGCCCAGCTTGCCCGTCAAAATGCTCGCACCTTTTGGAATGGCGACCTTGTTAAGTTTACGTCCAACCGCAACGGTGTCACCTACACCGGTACCGTAGAAAAAATCAAACTCAAGTACGCCTTGGTTCGTACTGGATCTGCCCGTTTCAATGTTCCCCTGTCAATGCTGGAGTCCGCAGAATGAACACACGAATCCAAACACTGTTAGCCAAGTTCAAAGAAACTGAATCAACACACCGCGGTGCTCATGTCCTGATAGGGTCAGATGAGATTGAAAAGTTCGCCGAGTTGCTGTTGAAGGATGCTTTCACAATCATCAAGGAAGCAATGGTAGATTCCACTCAATATAACACAATAGAGGATGTTATTGCCACCCGTCTAAATGATGCCGCCGGCGATGTTTGCGATCAATATGATCTGTTTGGTCCTATCTACGAAGGTTAAATGATGAACGAACGAATTAAAAAACTTGCTGAACAGGCAACTACCGAAGAGCACGATGGTTTCCGGTATTTTGACAAGGCCAAGTTCGCCGAGTTGATTGTCAAGGAATGTGCCCAAGTAGCAAGTGACTATGATGGTGCTCATTATGTTGGTGATGCGATTGAACAACACTTTGGAGTTGAATGATGAACACCTATCAAGTGTATTATCTGGCCAATGGCCAAGGCATTGTGGCAGGACCTTTCCCTACTATAGACGCCGCTGTGGCTGGTAAGAGCAAGTTTGAAGCACCATACCGAATGTTGCTGTCTGTGGTCAAGAGCACTGTTCAAGCGGAGGAACTATGAGCGCAAAACGCGAAATTCAAGTTATCACTAACAACATGGGCTCGGGTGATTGGGTGGTTGTAAA
>JACCDW010595375.1_pt1 | contig 18278 bp, 9 predicted proteins | sample 7449781 | NCBI WGS metagenome assembly JACCDW01 (sample SAMN15323449, study PRJNA562643) | freshwater metagenome | isolation source: river surface water | place: USA:Blue River Watershed | collected 2017-08-18
ACATCTGAAGAATATTGACTAATATTTTTTTCTGTTAAAGCAACAATTTCAAAATAATAACCCACATTGGTTTCTGGGTTTATCATTACAGCAAGACCTCCAGAACCGCCAGAGATATTTAGTTGTTGGTTTGGTTGTGTTCCAGATAATACATAATATGGAACAGAGCCTACTGGAGTTTGTTCTTTTGTTTCGCTAATTTCAACTTTTCCAATGACACGCATCCTTGTTCCAAAATGCTTATACTTGTTATCTAGTGGTTTGTATTGATATGAAATAAAGTTTATTGGTGACTCTATGCTGCTAAAAGATGGTCCACTCATTACTAAAGCAGATGACTGAACAGATCCTGCCTGAGTAGATTTATTAGTATTTTTTTCAGATTCATTTACATAAGAGTGTGATAAAAAGTTTTTAATTATTCCAGTTCTAATATTTTCTTTTGCTCTTGATGAATTAGGGCCTGCAGGAATAGTTGTTCCTAATGACTTAGACTGAATAGCAGAATTATCTAAGACATCTCCTGAAGTCAATCCAAAAAGGTGTATGCTTTGCATATCGCATCCACGAACATAAGAGTTATTATTCCAATAAGAATTAAGTCCAGAATCATGTGAAATTATTTTTGTTCCAAATTGACCTCTTCCATGACGTGACACCTCGCCATTTTTCATTACCGTTACGTCATTAATAGTTTCATATTTTGGTTCTGAGTATATCCTTACTAATCCAGTTGGATACATTTTTCCATTAAATGTTAATTTAGACATATAGTCTTGATATTCTTGATTACTACTAATCCAAACATTTCCAACGGCCCCTGCTGTTTCTGTAGTATATGAAAATTTTCCATTTGACTCTTCTCTTAATATATTTTTTTGTGCTCCAGGTATACTGTATTGAACAGCATCAAATTTAATTATTTCACCATTTGCATAAAAATATCCGTTGTATCTGCCAAGCCAATATACTGCTTCTCCTAAATCTATTATGTTATTTACAAGTCTGTTGTTAACTACAGTAGGCAAATCTGCTGATAGGTTAGAGTTTAATGGAATGGCTGCTAGGTTATAAGAAGATTGATCAGATACTTCATTATTAATAGACCTTACATTTTTATCTCCAGTAATTTCCCATAGGAGTGAAGGCTTGTATATCCAGTTTTTTGCAGCAACCTCATTATCAATCATTGATGCTTGCTTTATACTACCGTACGACCTTTGGATATATCTTGTGTCATAGTTAATTACCCCATCATTATAGATGTTTCTTTCTTCAGAAGATATTTCAATAATATTAGATAACTTTTCATTTACATTTACATTTTCTCTTACTCCAATATGAGATAAATCTTTTGAGCCATAAAGAGTAAAATCAACACTTCTTTCTGAACTTGATGGAAGCATATAATTTTTGCTTATCATTACAAAATTATTGTACTCATCAAAGAACATAGCCGTTTGTGTAGAAACTGCTAGGTCATTTAAAACCTCTGCCACTGTTTTGTCTGGTGGTATGTAGAAAAATGGAATTATTAATTCTTTTTCGTTTTCTACTCTTTTAAAAACATAATTTGAAAATCCAATAGAGTCCAGTAATAATGATACTGCATAACTTAAAGAAACATTAGTGACCAACATTTCTGGTGCTTTGATTGATTCAAAATAAAAATATAAATCTCTTAGCCTTAACTCTACTTTTCTATCAGAATGAGAAAATGATGGAAAGCCTTCTGAATACATTGTTTTGATAGGAACAAAATAATCATACCCATTAACGTTTACAATTATGTCATAAAATTTTATTTGTATATTGTTTGAAATATATTCATTGATAATGCTTAATGAATTATTTTCATTAAAAGAATTATCATAATCAAATATAGTTAATGTTCCATTTGATGCAAGCAACTGTCCTACTGGAAGACCGCTAGTTCCTAAATCTGATGCTGTTTTAGAAACATTAAAAGATACAGCCTTGTCTGAAATATCAGCAACAAGTCTTGGTGATAGTTCTATCAAATCAAAGGTAGAATCTATTTTGTTCATTGTATCTACGACTATTCTTAAGCCTTTAATAAACTCAAACTCGCAGTATGTGCTTAATCCATCTGTAGGAGATGTAAATTTAGCGGGATCAACAAAATCTGTAACAAAGTTAGTAAGACGATCAACAGTCTCTTCTTCTAAAACCCATCCATATTCTGGTATAAAAGTCTCCCATTGATTGTTAAACCATATATGGTACCTGCCCAAATCATATTCGTTTGCTTTAATTAAATATGCATATCCATTAATGGAACGTTCTGGTTTAAAAGATTCATCCGTATATTCTTCTGCACGAACAAAAACATCTCGATATTTTTCTGGAACCTTTAACCCATATGATATCTCAACATAGCCATCGTTATTAATTACAGGTAAACCATTTCTTCTAGTACTACCAGAATTAAAACTAACAATATCTACCCAATTATTATTTTGCAATGACTGTATTTTCCATTTTACTGGAGTTGTTTTATTTAAATCTCCATATAGTGGATCTGGAAAAGACCCAGAAGAATTTGAAAATGGACCTAAATCTACTGATCCAACATTTGTTTGCATTTTTACTATTATTCTATTCGCTGGAACTGGATTGTCATATACTATAAAAGGAGCAGCATCATCAATAAAGTGTTGCCCATTAATAAATTTATTTGCTATCCCCCTAAGAACTCCAGCGTCTAATCTAAAAGATGTCCAGTATTTAAAAGTATCATTTTTGTCTGCCATGTAATATCTTGGACGATTTGACATATTCATATTAGAATGATGTAATTTTCTTCCTGGAAAATATGCAGCCTTATTTATTCCAGACCTTGGTCTAAATTTTTTAAAACAATCTTCAAGAGAATATAACATTGAAGATTTTTTATTTTGTTCTAATAAAAACCATGGCTCTTCATTGTCTGATGGACTAATTCCTCCATCGATAATAATATCTGAATTAGTAGCGCCAGTATAAAAATTTCCAATGTCGTTTATATCAAAACTATTTGGTATGATTTTATATTTATCAGTTGTTTCTGCAGAAGGTCTGTATCTATAATTTCCAATTCTAAAAATATTATTTGCAAAATTCATATTCCATTCTGCTATGATTGCAGACTGAGACCTTACCGTAGGTGAGGTTTCTAAAAATGATTTAAGGTCTTGATTTTGAAACATTATACCTCTTCCAGTGTTACCGATATATTCCAAAAATCAAAATTGCTACCGCCACGTTTAACAACACTATAATTAAAATCAGAAAAATACATTTGAATTAATTGATTATATTGTGGTAAGTGTGCATATGCGTCTGACTCTTTTCCAAAATTAGAATATTTGTCATATGCTAAATAAACCCAAAACGGACCTTGATGATTTTCATACCAATCTAATATTTCTACTCCTCCAGCACCGCCGTCAGTTGTGTATTGTAAGTCTGCACCAACAGGATTTCCAAAACCATTATGCGGTGATATTCCAGTTGTTGGATTAAATTCTGGTACAGTAAAATACGATCTTGATGGCAACATGTCCCATGAGGTTGATAGTACTAATTTATCAGCAATATGATAAGACCTCATTCTTCCATTAATCATTCTTTCTCTTGTTTCAATTCTTGCATTTGTAAAATTTAAAGGAGACCTATTGTCATCAGATAATATTAAAAATTGATTATATTTTGATTCATCCGTTTCTGATCCTGGATCTTGTCCTATCTCTAATCCATTAGGTACGTATGATCCTGACACTAAAGTTCCAGAATTTTCTGACCATAGCATTGCTTGAGGGCGTTGATATTTTTTTCTACCTGCCATATATGGTGCTGTTGACATTATATTCTTGCTCCTCTAAGTTTCTTTGAATCTACCTGTTTAATCTGAGTCATTACAGCCCGTGCAATTTCATCAGGATTTGCATCAGATTTAACATTAACGCTAATACTATAATTATACACTGAATCACCAACTGAATCTCCGTTATTAATAGACTTCATTGTATCCAATCCATGAGAATCTACTGCATATCTACTCATTACAAATTCTCCTGGAGTAAGCATTGCTGGTACTGTATCTGTTCCTATAGAAAAACCACCACTTGAAAAATACTTTGTTGGTACTAAGCCACCTTTAGAAAATGCAAACAACTCTCCAGTATTTCCCCAATCCCAAGCATAGTAGCCAGAGTCTCCATTGTTACCACTACCATTGCCGTTGCCGTTGCCGTTCCCGTTGCCGTTCCCGTTGCCGTTTCCATTGCCGTTTCCATTGCCGTTTCCATTGCCGTTCCCGTTGCCGTTCCCGTTGCCGTTGCCGTTGCCACCACCACCAAGATCTATTGTAGTTATATATCTAGTAATATTTTCAGTAATATTTCTTATTTCATTTATTATTTGATTAGTTGTGACTTCTTTAGGAATTGAATTAATTTTATCTAAAATGCCTTGCCACGATGCATCTGTTGCTGCTGCTGAAGCCTCTGCTGCTGCAAGAGAAATTGCATAATCTTCTGCCAACTGCTCGATATCGATTAACTTGTCTACAGTTTCTTCCCACTTTTCTAAAGTCATTCCAGTGCTATCATCTAAAGCGACTGCTTCATCAACTATCGACTGCATGTATGTTTCTTGTGATGCTAACTCAGCATCTTGTTTTTCTAACGAAGTTAATATATTTTGCTGCGCTGTAACTTGTTGATTAATATTTTCCAATTCACTCTTAAGTTTAGCAATCATTGCATCATGTTCAGCATTAATATTTTTAATTGCTACTTCTCGTTCTTTTTCTAGTCTAGTAATTTCAGTTTTTGCAGCCTCAATTTGTTTTTCTAACTCAAGTCTCTTAGGATCAGTTTCTAGTTTATATATTTGTTGTGATATCTGGAATTGTCTTTCAGCAATTTGCTGTCTTGTCATTCCAGTTTCTGAACCACGGAGTGCATCGATTTCAGTTTTTCTTGCTTTCTCTATACTCTGCATAGAGGCATCTAAAGCATTTGCGGAACTAGAGGCCCTCATCTCTTGTGCTGCTCGTGCTGCTGCTGCTATATCACCTTGTGATAATGCATCCGCTAAATCTAATTGTTGAGACTGAGACTCTGCAATTTGTTGATTAATATCTGAAATCTTCTGTAATGCTTCTACTTGCTTGTCATACTTTTCATTTATTTTATCTGCAGCATGGTCCATTATTGCTAAGTCATTGTTTAATTTATCAGATTCTTTATTAAGAGCAGTAATTTTATCTTCATAGTCTATCTTAATCTTTTCTTCTAATCCCTTAATAATATTTTCTTGAGCATCTATTAAATTATCATACTTATCATTGGCAGCGTCTAAGGCTTTTTCTAAATTATCCTGAGCATTATTTAAAGCATCCTGCTTTGCATTATATGATGCCTGCAGTGAAGACAGGGCTTGCTGTCCTATTTGCATAGTTTTAGCCAAGTCTGCTCTCTTTGTCTGGATACCCTTTAATGTTGCACCTGGAGTAATAGTTGGAATTGCAACCCCAGCAGCCTGGTATCTTGCTGCAACATTTGCAATAGCCTGACTTCCAATATTCTTTCCAGAAATTAATGTTCCATCTTTTGCTTTTCTGTCTGCTGTTCTGATACCTGGAAGTTCCCCTACAGTCATATTAGAATATATATTGCGTCTAACTTCCATAACTCTTTTTGCTGCTTCAAATCCAGCCTGTGCTTTTTCTGCTGGATTCTTTGAAACAAAATCCATGATTAATTTAATATTTGAGTTAGCCTTTATTGCGTTTAAACCGTCTACTATTTCTTTTAGTCTATCTCTGGCGCCTTCCGCATTTGATTCATAATCATTCATAGCAGCAATTGCTGCCTCAAGAGATTCTGGATCTCCAATCATGTCTAACATTGCCCCAGAAGATAATGATAATCCTTCCTTAGACATCTTTTGGAAAAACTCTAATACCTTAGGAATCTGCTTAACGTTTGCTGCTTCTTGTTGAGCCTTTAATCCTCTAGAAATTAAATTGTTTATTTTTTCTCTAAGTACAACTTGATTGTTGAGCGCAGCATTTGTTTTTAGATCTTGGTCTGTAATCTTTCCATTATATATGAGTTGGGTTGTATATTCGTCTGAAAGAATTCTTTCAATAGCATTTTGATCATATCCTAATGCTGCTAACTTTCTTCTAACTGTTTCTTGTTCATTAAAAATTGTTAATGTTTTACCTGCAGCAGTATTAAACTCTCCTATAATTGCTGCATCAAATGCTTGTGCTCTTAACTTACCCTCTGCAGAAAGCACAAGGTCCCCTGCTTTTGTACCCTTTGGCATTGCCTTTCCAGTAAATGGATCTTTAAATCTTCCTTTATTTTTACCCTTTGTAATTTTTTCAGAAGTAACTTTAAACAATTTATCTTGATCTTTTTGAGATAGGCCCATTAGATAATCAGCGTATTGTCTACTATATCCCATTTTATTTAACTGTTGCTCAATACCCTGATATTTATCTTTAACAGATTTTAATCCTTTATCCGAAAGCGCTTTATTTAATTCCTTTATTCCACCAGCAGCATTAATCGCTGCATTACGAACATTCTTTAATCTTCTCAATAATTCTTCGTATGGATCTTCTTTAGTACCAGCACCTGGGGTATCTCCAACTGCCCCTCCTGGCTTAGTAATCAATTCTCCATTTTCACCAATATACGTTTTTGTTGCACGAGCAGCCTCTCTTGCCTGAGCCTCGGAAAGAGTTCCTGCCATAATCTCGTCATATCTTTTCTTCTTATATGCTGCAGCAGTTCTACCCCTAAAGCCAGACTCCCTTGCAGCAGCATCCGCTTGTTCTTCTGCATATTTCTTTCTTGATGCTTCATCTGCAAAGATAGTCTGATATATTGTTGTAAACTTTGAAATCGCTTCTTTTTGAGCCTTATCTGGTAACTTATCAAAATCAGCCCACTGAGCAAATAACACCTTTAGGTTATCTTGTGTCATTCCCTTCATTCCAGCGCCATTTCCAGTTGTAAAGTAATCAAGAATTAATTGCTTATCTAACTTGTCTGGCATTGCTTCAATTTTTGCTAAATCTTTAGATAGTTTAACTAATCCATCATATCCAACTGTAGTAATGAATGCTTCCATATTAACTTCGTGACCATCAAGCACACGTAGTTGAGCCATCGCTTCGCCAACTTCTTTAAAGGTTTTAGGATCACCATTTATTAACTTTGTAGAAATCTCTACGGCTTTTCCTTGATTTTCAAAGCCTGAAAAATATTCTAACATTTCTATAGTGGCATCTGCACCTTGTTTTTCAATTCCTACCTTTAATGTTGTTCCTAATTCTGGCAACCTGCCTTCAAACATAGCCATAAAAGTATTCATTTGTTCTGGATTTATAATCTTATTACCTAGAAGCATTTGCATCTGTACTTCAAAACTTTGAGCCTTTTGTGCATTTTCAAAACCACCCTTTGTTTTTCCACCATCAAATGGGTTTACAGTTAGGTCGCTTAATTTTGCTAATCTAGATAAAGTATCAGATGCCATTGTTTCAAACTCTGTACCCTTAAATGCATCTTTTACTTTAGATTTTAATGCATCAAAATAAGCATCTTCTTTGGCACCAGAAAAAATTCCAACTTCTCTTTGTCTAATTCTTGTTTCAAATATCTTGGTTTCTTTATCAATTTGCTTTACTATTTCTTTATTTGCTAACTTAACATCTGAAGCCATCTTACTTTCTAAATTAGCAATTTTTGTTTTTATTGATAATAACTTTTCTGCATTTGTTGTAGATTCTAATTCTTTTTGAAGTAATTGAATTTGCTTTTTATATTGCCACTCTGTAGCATCTGCCTGTGCTTTTGCTATCTGAACATTGTTTATACCGAATGCTGCTAGTTGAGCGGATTCTGTTTTTCCAGTCAACCCCCTAGATTCGGCAGCACCTAGACTCTTTAGAAGAGTATTAGATCTTTCTCCTGCTGCCTTAATTATTTCAAGTCTAACTTGTAGTGGATCAGTTGATAGATCTTCTCCATTTGGACCAATTATTTCTCGTAAATCTCCCATAATTTCAGCAGTATATTTTCTACTACCTAACTGAATTCCAATTTGATCTGCAATACTTGCTGCTTGAGAAGCATCTAAAACTCCGTCAGAAACATAAGAAGATAACTGCAAGGCAAAATCTTTAGCAGCAGTCTTAGACCCATACTGTTTCATTTGATCTACAAAACCAGATACCATTGACTTACCAACTTGAGATGTTAAGAATGTATCTCCAAAACCAGTTCCAGCACGTTCAACATCATTGTATGCACCAAATACGCCTTTCTTTCTTACTTCTTCCATTGCACGAGATGCGCCAACCTTGTTTGTTATTTGTCCTATTTGATCCATCTTTGCTGTTGTTGAAGAAATAGAATCTACGTATTCCGCCTGTTTCTTTGCAGAATTTTCAAAACTCTTATTAAGAGCAAATAAACTTCCTCCAACAGCAATCGCTGCTGTGCTTATCCATCCCACTGGCCCCATTCCTGCCAACATTGGAGCCATACCAGCAACAGCAGAAGCACCCATTAATCCCATACCAGCACCAGTATTACCAGCCATCATCGCTGCCATACCAGCAGTACCCAATGCCATTGAGGCTCCACCAGAAAAACGACCAACCTTTTCTTGACGTCTAGCCTTTATGTCTCTTTTATCTTGCTTTGCTCTTTCCTTTTCAGTTAACTGTGCAGTTTGTCTATTTTTTATTTCTTGTCTTTCTAACTCTGCTTTCTTTCTAGCAGATGCTGCGGCAAGTTCTTCTGCAGTTTTTCTCTTTCTTAGTCTTTCTAAGGAGTCTCTGATTTCTTTTTCTGTAAATCTATTTTTTGATCTTAATAGTCTTTGCTCATCTTGTATGGCCCTAGTTATACGGCCACGTGCTGCCTTGCTTAAGTTAGGGTCTCCCTGATCTCTACCAACCATAGCAAACTGTCTTCCAAATGCTCTTGCCTGAGGCGCTGTTGCCACTCTTCTGGTTGCTGTTTCAGTTGCAACTCTTCTATCTGTTGCTTTTCCAGTATCTGCAACTGCGCCTGATGGTTTAGAAGAAGTATTTGCAGTTGTTAGTTTAGTTATTTTTCCTGTTACAGTATCAACCATATATTCTTTGTTTGGATTTACTAAAACATTTGTTCCCTTTGTTGCTCCACTTCCTAGATTAAATTGTGGTCTCCATTGTGAATAATATTCAGTCCCAAGTCTGCTGTCAATTAATTGAGCGACTGCTCTTGATTGTCTTACTTCTCCCAAACTTGGAAAGCCTGCTGGTTTCTTTGGTTGAGTCTTTAAAAAATCCTCTGCAATAATATCAAGTTGTGTTGCTGCTCGTACCAGTTTAACTTGAGCCTCAGTAGTTGGATGATTTTGTCCAGACATATATGTTGCAGAATTTCTAAATTCTTTAATTTGATCTGGAGTAAGTCTAAGAGGGTTTCCACTCTTTTCATTCCAATCAAGAATACTTCCAGTTCTTTTGCCAGTATTCATATAGTTATTTAATAATCTTAAATCAAATAATGCTTGTCCCTTAAGCCATTTTTCTGGTCCTCTGCCAGATTCACCAGTTTTTGCAATATGAGAAAGTTCTGGTCTTAGTGCCTGAGCAATTTGTTTATCTGTATATCCAAGTGCTTTCATTGACTCCTTTAGAGCACCTAGCGGATCAGACTTACCTGTTGCAGCATTTGCTGCCTTAAATTCTTTTTCTTGTGAGTCTAAAACTTTATATAGCAATGAGTCTCTTGGTATTGACTGTCTCCATCCACCACTTTGTTTTCCTGTTGGACTCATATCAAATCTTAACTTAGAAACATTCATCTTTCTTTGGTCTGAAAATGCTCCGCCTCTTTCAACTGCACCTAATCTATATAATAACTTATCTCTAACTTCACTGTATGTTTTCCCAGCAGAAGCAACATTTGCACCAGACTCTATAGACTTTTTATCGTAATAGCGTCCATCTTTATAAACCATTTCATCTTCAATATATTTTAATAATTGATGCTGCGTCATATTTGATGGCGTAATGCCTTTTTTAGTTAGTAATGATGTAACTAATTCATGTTGTTTAGGATTAGTATTTTTAAGAACTTCGATTTCATCAACAGCATCCTTGGCTAATCTTTTTACTAATGTATCTATTTGTGTCTTAGATGATGGATCATTTTTAAGTTCATCAAATGTTCCTAATGCAAATTTTCCTACCTGCTTTTCAATAACATCTTGATAATTAGTTCCGCCCTGTCCCTCTATCAACTTCTTTACTGATTGTCCAGCATTGGCGTGGATACCTTGAAACTTTGACCAGTCTACTGTTTTTCCATCCTCTAATCTTTTAATCATATCATTGTAAACAAGTTTTTCTGCAGGGTTTAAATCAAACTTTCCGATAGTTTCTTTTAATTTTGGAAGTACTTTGTCAATCTCTTTAATAATTGCATCATGGTATTGTTTAGGAGTCATGTTTGCTGCTAAACCAGATGTTTCTTGTGCAAAGAATTTTTTAGCACCACCCTTAATACCAAGCAAATTAATCATGGCCTGCTCTTCCATTGAAGGCAATGCTTTTGCAAAATCTCTAAATCCAGATGCTCTATCAAAAACCCCAGCATTTCCTACGTCTGCTAAAACTTTACCAGAAACATTTGACTGTGATAAATCTTTGTCTGCTCTCAATAGTGATGCCACTAATTGAGAAATCATATCCTTTTTATTAAACTTACCAGCACCTGCAGCAATTCTTGGATCATATGGAGACTCTAAAACAATTAGTTTTCTTTGTCCAGAAGGATCTGTTGGATCTATCATTGTCTTAATTGTTTGCTTTGGAGCAATCAAACCATGTGCTTCTCTTGCTATCTCTGTAGCACGAACTTCTGCTAAAGCAGTCTTCTCATCCATTGTAGGCTTTACTACTACTAAACTTCCATCTGGCTTTCTATATACTCCGCCTACTCCACGTATTGGGAAACTTCGTCCAGAGAATGGTTGCATTAGTGTTCCAAAGTTTGTTGGTTTTGTTTCAGCAAATCTAGAAGACTTTACCGCTTTATCAATTTGATCTGCTATCATTCTGGACTGTGTTACATCTGCTATTTTCTTAGGCATACCAATATCTACAGCGCCAGACTGCCTTACTGGATGAGATGTTCCCCAAGGCAATCTTCCACCAGCAAATCCTGGCACCTTGTCTTGGAACATTGCTGTAATTAATCCACGATACTTTTCGGAAGTCTTGGTTGGAATAATTGCTTCTCCTGGAGAAACCATTGCTGGAACAACATCTCCAGCACCTTTTGGACCTGGCACACTTATAATTCCATCTGCAAATTTCATTGGACCCTTAGGTAATTTAGATACTGATCCTGCTGCTCCCTGCATTCCACCAGCAAATAATGCTGGATTTTGAGCAGCCATATTTTTCATTTGAGATGAAAGCATTCCATATGCTGATGCTAGTTGCATTGCTGCTGTTCTTTCAACATTGAAAACTTCTACTAGTCTGGTGTGAGTATTATGTAAGGCTTGACTTGCAGCCTGCTGCTCTAGTTGTTGCTGTGTAACATAATCAAAACCAGCACCAAGAACGTTGGTTTGACCATTTAATTTTGCCATGCCACCACGTATTGTGGCAAATAACTTAATTAAGTTTGCTAATCCGTTTGCCAATAAACCAAATGTCATAAGTAGTACTGGTCCAATACCAGCAACAACACCTACGATAATAGCAACTACCTTTTTTGTTTGATCGCTTAAGTTGTTGAACTTTTCAAAAAGTCCTCCAAAAAACTTAACAATAGGAGTAACTGCTTCAAGAAATGCCTTACCTAAAGGCATTATATCTTGCTTAAACTGCTCAACAGCAGCCTGGAATTTAGTTCCTACTGAATCCTCTACCTTTTTCATTTCTCGTTCAGATAATACGGCTAACTCTTCTATTGCTGATCCTGCCAAATCTAATGCTCTGGAAGCCTGAGTTCCATCTTTAGATACATTTTGGAATAAGGTTGACAAACGAGCAAACTGGAATTTTCCAAATAGTTGTTCAATTGCTCTTGCTCTTTCTAGAGGTGCTAGTGTGTCTAGTGCTCTTGCAAAACCAACTACTGTTGCTTTAACATCGCCTTTATTTGCTTCAACAATACCCTTTAGATTAATCCCCATTTCAGCAAGAAATTTGGTTGCTTTTTCTGTTGGATTAATCAATGAAGCAAGACCAGACTTTAGTGCGTTGGCACCTTCAGATGCATTGATGCCACCTTCTTTCATAGCAGTAAGGAAAAATGCAAGATCCTCAACACTACCGCCAAGTTGTTTTACAACTGGAGCAGCCTTTGGAATTGCAATTGTTAAATCTTCAATCGAAAGAACAGTTTGGTTTTCTACTGCGTTTAAGAAGTTAATTTTTTCTGCTAGTTGATCTGTAGAAAGACCAAAAGCATTTTGTAATGATATTGTAGTTTCTAGAGCCTGCTGTTGTTCTACTTGACCCAAAACTGCAAGTTTGGTAGCAGTCTTTACTTGTTCTTCTAATGCTCTACCTTGAAAACCTGCTGCAGCAGCAGTTGCTGCCATATCAACAGTATCTTTAACTGCAACTCCATATTTTGTAAACTCTTCTGCAAGTCTTCTTATATTAGCAACTGCAGACTCTACTTCAGCATCATTGGTAAATGCATCTCCATAAACACGCCTAAACTTTAGTGTTGCTTGCTCTAATTCTCTAAATGCTTTAGATGCATATCCGCCAAGCATAGATAGTGGTATTGTTAAACCTACCATCAACTGACGACCAGCCCACTGGGTGTTCTTACCAAAATTTAGAAGTTGAGTTGAGCCTTGTTTTAATAATTGATTTAAAAATTGTTGTCTTTGTGCAGCATACTGAATACGTGTACCAAGTTCTGTAAATCTTCCATTAGTCATTACTAATGTTTTTGGCATAATACGCATTGCATCAATAAAGCCACCTTGGGCTTTAGACATTTGAATATATTGTGACTGAAGAGCCTTTACTCTATCTCTACGAGCACGATTAATAATTTCACGTTCTTGTGCAAATGCTTTGCCTAAAACTTTTGTGTTGGCTGTTGCTGCAGCCATGCTGTATCTATAATATTCTTTTAAAGATAATTTATTTTTTTCTAAAGCAGTTGTAAATGCAAGTGTACTTGATGCGACTTTTGCTTGACTTACAGCAAACTTTCCTGTTGCCCCAATAGCCTGTGCTAGTTGAGCATTTAATCCTTTTTGTGCATTTGCTGCAGCAAGGTTGCCCTCAGCAAGCGATTGATGAAACTTACTGAGGCCAGCCTGTAAACTACGTAATTGTGCAAGAGCATCGGCAGTATTAAAATTGATATTAATATTAGAATTTACATCTGCCAATTCCTATACACCTCTTTATTTATTTATTTTACTAAACCAGAAACAACTGATGCATCTGCACTCTGGAATCCAGAAGCAGCGTCAACTATCTTATAGACAGTAGGAAGATCTAAAAGTTCTTCTAATTGTTCACGGTTTTCTGCCAATTCTGGCTTGTATTGTTTCATTGCAATTTGAACACAGTCCATTAGAATATCCATAGACTTATCGTTATCATCTGCAACTGCAGCAAGTTCTCCAAACTTCCCCATGAAAGGTCTCAATAAAGATAGTTTAAGAGGTCTTACTGGAATCTCTGTATTGTCAACTAACGTGATTGTTTGCTTATTATCTGTAGGCTTTTCGGCCATTTTTCCTCCTTAAGGTATTGAATAAATTATACCACAAAGGCCTTTTATTTTTTGGTAAGGTCCTCATAATCTAAGCCCATACCGATTCCAAATCCAGCCTTTTGTGCGTTAGCACCTTGTAATGCCAATACATCTTTTGCATTTGCTGCCTTACCCTTACTAAATACCCTTGCCTTAAGTTCTTGCCAGGCATCTTGCTTTCCACTTGCCTTATCCAAATCTACACCCTGCATTGCTGCCAAAAACTTTTTTTGTGAATAATCTAAATCTCTTTTTATTTTTAATGTTGCTATTATTTCTGGCATAGACATAGATGACTCTAACTCTTCATAATCTTTCCAGATACCGAGAAGAAATACCTCTGACTCTAACTCTGCTAAATCTAATTCATCCCAACTCTTACCGCTATCTGTAGCCTGTTGTTGTACTGGCTCTTCTGATTTTTCATTAATTTTAATCCCAGCAGCAAAATCTAATATCTTATAGATTGTTGGCATATCAATATTATCTTCTAATTGTTCTTGTGTTTTTATTAATGGATAATATTGTCTCATTGCAATTACCGTGCATTTTGCTAGTGCATCTATTGCTTCATCATCATTTTTAGATATTTTAACATTTTCAAATTCATCTAAAAATAACTTTAAAAATTTTATTTTTAATGGTGTAATATAAAGTTCTGTTCCATCCATTAACTCAACAACAGCACTTTTATATATTTCTGTAGGCATTTAACTATTATATCAAACAGAAAAGCCCAACCTTTTGGGTTGGGCTAATCTTTTTATTTAATTGTATTATAGAGAACGATCTACGATTTTACCGTATGATGCGTTATCATTTGGTAGCAAACGGAATGAAACTTCAAACATTGTAGCCTCATCACGCTTAGCACCTACAGTTACGCTTTCGATTGAAAGTGCACGATATGCAACATAAATTCTTTCAATAGCGTCTGAATCAGCGCAATCTCCAGTTCCTGGACCAACTGCAACCAAACCACGCTCTACTGGACATTCGCCAATATCGCCTGCTGAAAGATTAAGTGTTGGATTACCAGATACTGTTTCTAAGTCTCCATCCTTGCCTGCGAGAGCAAAAAGAAGATTTTCGAGAGTAGCCTCAGCAAATGTTGTGTTTAGGTTAACCTGCATGCCTTGCTTAAACAACTTAGCAACGTCAAGAACCTGATCAACAGCAACTTCACCGAAGTCTGGCTGGAACTGAAGTTCCAAACCATTCATTGTGTAACCTACGTTACGGAAACCTTCTGAAATCGATGTTGTCGATGAAAGGGTTTCTCTGTAAGATTCACCTGTAGCGTATCCTGGAAGGACACCTGTTTCTGGTAGTGGACCATTTTCATATGTAAAAAGTGCTGCTGCACCTACAATGATCTGGGTACTATCACCACGTGTATATGCCATTTATTTCACCTCTTTATTTTTCTAGAAATTAAAAGGCGTGTTTCCTCATTGATAAGTATACAGCCTTTTTATTAATTTCCTAATATCCCAAGTGCTAAATTACCGTCTTTATCATACCTAGTAGTAGACTGATGATAGTCATAATCAATAATAATCTTATTACCAGCGTAAGTTCTGGCTGTTCCAAAGTCGACTATATCTCTTGACTCTTCTAACTGATATATTTTGAAATCATGGAAAAAGAACTCACAACTCATACCATCGAGGGTTTTTCCTTTTACCCAAGAATTTAACTCCTGTGCACTTTCATCTCCACGATCTAATAGCCTCATTACGGCTTCCTGTATTTTAATCATCTGTATTGTGGGTTCTGAACCACTAGCATAAAAATAATATAAAACTTGCTCACATTTAATATGTGGAAATGGGCCACGGCGCATCTTAAACATGCGGTCATAAACAGCCATGGTTCCACCCTCTGGAAATTGTTTCTGAAGGGTTTCTATTGTTGAAGGACCTGTTGGGAAAAATGGTACATCTTCCAAGCCTGCTAACTCTTCTATTTGAGTTCTTAGATAATAATTAATCCATAAAACTGGTGTATTTAATACTGATGTAGATTCTGTCATCTAATTACCCCCGCATTTGCAACCCACTGAAAGCCTGTCTTTATTCCTAGAGATCTTCCACTACGTTTTGCTGCATTTAAATTTTTCTTATAAACCTTTGGATAACTTAATTTTTCCTGTAAACCACTTGCTCTTAAAAATGATTGTCTAAAATATACGCCAAAAAAATTATTAATAGTATTTTCAAATTGACCTTGAGTTTGTCCTCCAGGATTTTCTACCCTTACTGGATTAGGTGTAAATACTTGCTCTCCGCCTATTTCAAAAGAAAGCACATTTGCTTTTTTTGGTTTAATAGTTACAGCAACACCACTTTCCATAATTTGTGCTTTATTGTAAAATGGAACAGTTGATCCATTTTTAATTGAAGTAGATTGTTTAAAAGATGACTTAAAGGTAAGTCCTATATTGCTAATGGTGTAATCTATATCAAATAGTCTTGCTTTTGGACTTCCTGTTTGATCCCACTCATATATATGATGAAGTAATTCTGGAGAAGTTCTTGCATTGGCATCTATAAATTGAGAAGCATATTCTGATATTTGTGGACCAAGTGCTGCATACAACGCTTTCTTTCCTCTTTGAACTCCTTCAATAAATCCAAAAGAATAATCAATTATATTGTTCATTTCTTTTTTAAATAACTTAGAATCAATAACAACTCTCATACGTCTACCGCCTGATTTTCAGATCTACGTATAATTAATTTATAGTATTCTATATTTCCAAAAGGACCTGTAAAAGGGTCTTGTGTTGCTATTTCAAATATAGTGGACTTGCCTGCACGTGGCCCAGAAGTTTCTAAATAAATTTCATTACAGTTTTTATCTTTTATGTTTGTGATAATAACATTTGTAATAGAATTACGAGCCTCTAAACTTGACATTCTGATATCTGTTTTTACTCTACCCATTAATAGTTTATCTTGTGTAATATTAATATTTGGAGTTACCTCTTCTTTAAATGCTGTTCCTGCTGGAGCAAATGAACATGCAATTGTACGATCTAAAATCCAAGTCTTTTTAACTTCTCCGTAAATGCCCTGTTCAACTATTGGGTGATACACATCTGCTTGCATAGGAAATGCGAAGTCTGGAGTTTCGCATATTACCATTATAGTACCCCGACGAACTCAATCGGTTTGCGATATTTATCAAGTATCTTGTCTACAATTAAATTGCCAGTACCTTCAAATACTGCTTTATCAAACTGAATTCTAAATTGATCTGTATTATAGGCACCGATATAGCGCTTATAATAATCTAACTTACCGCAATCGATGTCATGAATAAGTAACTCTGTTGCTCTAACAATATCAGACGGAACCTTGTTATATCCTACTTCTAGTATAACTGTATAATCCCATGTCTTTGGAAATCCTCGTGCAGAATAATCAAGTTCTGTAATATCTGTTGGTGAGGCTGGCAATAAAATACGAGCAGACTCGTCTCTGTTTATTGCATCATTAAACGTCATTGTGATTGCAGATCCATCTGGAATAATTTCAAATGCTGAAACAGAGTTTTCTAAATCATCTGCATCATAAAGCAATACGTTGTTTTCATAAACCTTTAAAACTTTTTTAGCATCTACCCAAATAGGGAGGTAGTCTGTTCCTTGACCTGTTGTTTGAATTATTTTTTTCTTATAATAAAACTCTACATCGCATACAGAATCTATAATTGCTCTGGCTAATTCTTCGTTGGATGCATAGGTTGCAATTTCACTTGCAGTAGTTCCGTGATCGTTTGGATTTATATATGGACGGATTACTGTGAGATAGTCCTCAAATAAAATTTCTGTATCACAGGTTATACAAGACTCTCCAAATAAACTATTAATATAATTTTCTGCAGCAAGATATTCTTCTGATTTTTTAAAGTCTTCTATTTCTTCATCAGTTGCTCCAGAATTTTCAAGATTCCACAATTCTATATATGCATTATTTAATGGTGAAGAACTCCATTTACTGACTCTTTCTGCAACTGTAGTATTTCCCTCAATTATAATTTTATAATCTGTATCATACTTCATCATTTCTTTTGGTATATATATATTATCTATTGTAGTAGAGTTAAAAGTATATACTCTTCCTGATGGGCCTTGCGAAACCATGAAGGTAAATCCTGCTGGTGGGTTTGGAATTATATTATTTCTATCTCTATATTCATTTCCGTCTTCAATAATAATTTCTGAAGAGTCCGCCATATCTATTGCTTTTATTACAAAGTTGCCGTCTACTGTTATTGGATAGTCCAATTTAACTGTAGTAGCATTATATGGCGGAACTCTCAGAATTTGCATTTAGCGACCAAACTCCTTGGCTACCTCTTCTGGTGTAGCAAGTCTAATATGATTACGTTCTAACCACTTTTCAGCCTGTTCTGGCGTAACAATGTTATATCCACGATATA
>JACCDW011015508.1_pt1 | contig 18272 bp, 4 predicted proteins | sample 7449781 | NCBI WGS metagenome assembly JACCDW01 (sample SAMN15323449, study PRJNA562643) | freshwater metagenome | isolation source: river surface water | place: USA:Blue River Watershed | collected 2017-08-18
AGGTTTTACACGCTTTGGTTCATTTTGGTAATGATACCTAGCGGAGAGAGAGGGATTCGAACCCCCGGACCTGTTACAGTCAACGGTTTTCAAGACCGCCGCATTCGACCGCTCTGCCATCTCTCCTAAGAGGGTGCAAAAATACACGATAAAAATGTCTTTTGCAAAAAGAACTTTGAAAGTTTTAATAAACTCAGAATTTCATCTGATTATTTACCCAATTCCTAAAAATGTTTCGAAATTGCTGGGATTCACAACCTGGCATTCGGCATCCGAATATGCTTTCGTAAACGTCTTACATACTTTCATTTTACTAGCAGAATTCCACTTGAATTCGTACGCATACATCCTACCATCTGTCTCCTCAATATTGTCAAGCTCCGCTTGATCCGAAGTTCGCCAAAACCAACTATTCACCCATCTCCTACTGTAATGATTGTATTTCATACGTTCCGATAAAAGGAAGTTTTCCCACAAAACACCTACATCGGAACGATTTTCAATTTGATTAAAATTTGCTATCAACGCATTTCTTACTCCATTATCGTAAAAATAAATCTTACGTGATTTCTTCAGTTCATTTCTTAGATTTCGGCTCAGAGAACTTAATTTGAAGACTACAAATGATTGCTCGAGCAGTGTAATGTACTTTTCTAGGGTCTTGGTATCCAAGGAACAAGTTCGTGCCAGTTCATTGTATGACACATGGGAACCCACTTGATAGGCCAATGCTTGCTGTAATCGCACAAGCGCTTCGGGCCTTTTAACCTGATCCATCAACAGAATAACCTTGAATAAAAAACTCTCGGAGAGCTGTTTTAGAATTTCCTTTTCCGACCCTTGGTGGTTCACAACGTCTGGATAATATCCGTAAAGTAAACGATGTTGCAACAGCCGCGATTCTTCCAACAAACCATGGTGGTCCACCATTTCCTTGAACGATAGCGGAAACATTCTATACTCCCATTTTCTGCCTGTAAGAGGTTCATTGAGTTTGTTTGCTAATTCAAAAGCAGAACTGCCTGATGCAATCAGCTGTACCCCAGGTAATTGATCAGTAATTAATTTAAACTTTAATCTAACATCGTGAATTCGCTGTGCTTCGTCAATAACCAAATACCGATGATCCCCCACAATAGCTTTCAAACGAGCAGCGTTGATATTTTCAAATAAACTTCTGACGTCAACGTCATCCCCACTTAAAAACAAGACCCCATCCTTGGATCCAAATACGGATTTCAGCAAAGATGTTTTACCCGTTTGTCTTGATCCAATCAAAAATGGCAATAATTTTGGAATTGAATCCAAAAAATCGGAAAATTAAGTTACTTAGACCTCTACATTCAAGTGAGCTCGAAGCCCAAGAGACGGTGGTGCGGGGTGCGCTTACTTTTCTTTTCTGTATAGCGGTGATCATACTACCTGCTGAGTTCGATTAGGACTTACAACCTGCGTTGACTGGTGAGCTAACGGATAGAGTTGCGCGGTGAGCATTTGACCACCGTTGAAGTTCGTTCTTAGCGATTTGCGTTTGGAATGAGCTTATCGGCCTGTATTGCGGGTTCCAGAGGAAGATGCAGAATTGGGACTCGCAGCCGGAACAGCGGCTCTAGCAGGAGGAGTTGTGGTTTTCTTGGGCGGTACAGTGGTGCGCGTAGCGGGAGCCACCGAAGGTTTCGCTTTACCCCGACCTTTGGTCCAGAAAATTTTAGGCGTTAATACAAACTCTGTTCTTCGATTCTGTCTGTATTCTTCCTCCGTACACTCTACCCCATCCGAACAATGGTTAACTGGTAACGACTCTCCAAATCCTATAGGTCTTACCTGCGCAGGATTCACCCCTTTGGCAATCAAGTAATCCGTAATGTACTTTGCTCGGCGCTGGGATAAACTTGCATTCAATTGCATAGAACCGCGAGAATCCGTATGAGACCTCACCTCTACCCCCCAGTCTTTCCGTTTATTTAACAAATCGGCCAATAAATCCAATTCCTTCTCAAATCCAGTCTCAATACGTAAATCATTCTGAGGGTGGTAAATGGTTAGGAATCGGTATTCTTTGTAGTCCGTAGCGCTGTCCGCCTGTTTGATTTTTTCCTGACGCGCGGAATCCGTCAATAACAAGAACGATAGCGCTTGCGCATATTGGTACTTTTGTGTGCTTGAATTTTGGATATTTTGAAGCACATCTACTATTACTGCATCGTTATTTACTACAATGGCTGGCGTTTCAGGAACCACGGGCTCTTCAGGCACAACCTCCGGCACATACGGTGGCACAATCCAATTTTCTAATAAAGAATCTGGCAAGGCACAAGCATAAAACCGGTTTTTGAATTTCCCCTGTCTATTGGATGAAAAATAGAAACGATCTCCTTTGCGCGCAGGACAAAATTCATCAAACGGTGAATTAATGGCCGGACCTGCATTTCTGATTTCTGTATTTAATAAATTGTAGAAATAAATGTCTTTACCTCCAAATCCGATATGACCGTTAGATGCAAACGCAATAATCTGCTCGGTAATGAACATAGGATTGGTTTCACTCAACATGGTATTCACCTTAGCACCAAGATTTACAGGATTCACGAGCGTTAGTTTACCTGATTTTTTATCGCGAAAAACCTCAGCCAAGAAAATATCGGCTTTGCCGCTGCCACCTTCCATATTGGAACAAAAAACGGCACTGTTACCGGATGGCGAAAATGCCACATCGGAAACGGAATAATCCACGGAATTGATTCCAATGTTCTTCTCCACCACCTTGGAAACTCTAGGATCATAATAACTACGAAACACTTCCAAATTAAACTGATCGGTATTACTAACCCAACGAGCCGAATAGGTAAAGTATAGGTCGCCATTGGGATCGGCATAACTAATTTCGCGGTAACGCGAGGGGGGCAATTCTTCCAAGAACTTCCCTGCCAAAGGCTTGGTTTCGTCCAATGAATCCATAACCATGATGGATGGAAACGGTTTATCATCCACGGGTGAAATGGACGATCGCAGTCCACCGGTTCGATGCAGTCTAGCGTGGTAATACACTTTATTGGGACCAAACACCAGACCATGCGCGTCAACACTGTCTGCGATGGGTAATGCGGACACTTCGATGGTGCTTACGGGTTCAACCTGGGTGGTTAAAAAGGCAGGATCATTAAATTCACTGTATATGGCGCCATAGGAATAATCGGCTACTTTCAGGGCCATGATTAGGCTATCTGCAAAGACTTTTTGACCCGCAGAGAGAGCCACATCCACAACGTTTAATAGATCGGGAGCAGTTACGTTGCTGCTATATTTATTCATCCATAACTTGTATTCGGTTAAAGAAGAATCGTATTGGTGTAGTTTTCCTAAAGCGAAGGCATGGGCTTTCAGCTCGTCTGCCACTTTGATATCGCTTACTTTAGAATACATTTTTACCGCTTTTTTGTAGCGAGCATGCACCACATGTTCGGCCGCTGGTACAGGAACAGTTGACTGTTTTTTTAGTTTACGCGGAAACTCCACGGCGCTCAGGTGCAATAGAATCCAGATAAATAGGTACTCGGGTTTGATCATAACGATAATTACTGGTTTCGATTAATAATTTCTAGGTTCAATAAACATCTGCTTGCTAGGCTGATAAAACTTATAACTCACACCAAATTCGTGGCTGGAAAATGGCGTTTGACTGTCGTAAATATACCCACGTTCATAGCCATAATTGATCCACACAAATTCGTTGAATCGAACTTGCAATTGGTATACATTGGCGGTATTATTTCGTCTACCGTAGCCAAACATGATTTGGTTCTTGTAATAGAAATAAGCATTTGCATCAACATGAAATGGCAATCCGGCAAAATGCCTACCTTGCACCGTTACTTTTGCATCCCAATCTTTAGATAATTTTTGCAAATAACCCGTTGAGAAAATCATCATGGGTGCCGATGCATAATTGATATTGTATTGATTGATTTGTTCGTTGGCCATGATAGCATACTGCGGCATAGACGCACTCACAAAGTACTGTTTCCCGTACAACATTATTCCCCCCCCTACCAAAGGTGTTTTGATGGTGTAATTGTTATCCACCAGGGAACCGTCATTGGGATCGTTTGCATTTAGTAAGGACAACTGCGCGTTGTAGCTAAATAATCCTACCCGAATTCCAGTAGAAACAAACACGTTTTTAGCCAATTGTTTGTGGTAGGCTAAATCGGCACCTACGGCGAATAAGGACAAGGGTTTGGCATTTTGAAATTTACCTACGCTCAGGGTTTGTAAGTTGATCCCCGCCGCAAAATCGCGATTTAGTGGAATTTGAGCCCCCACTACGTTTAGTTTAGGCGAACCGGGAAAGTTTGCCCATTGGGATTTGGTAAGCGCATCCACTTGCACAGCGCGGTTCAACCCGTTATAGGCGGGATTCAACACCCCCGCTATTCGATCGTATTGATTGGCTAACCCCATTTGCTGAGCCGATAACGCCGGCCAGAAGCAGATGGAAGCCATCAAGCAGGCACCCATACTTAGTTGTTGTGCCAGTCTTTTTATAGTGTTCACGGTGTAATTTTTCACGTTTGAATTCATTAAGGTTTGATGTAAACGTTCCCTTTTGTTTGAGGACGGATGTAAACGGCTCCGGATTCTGTGTTGTGATCCAAGACATAGAAATATAAGCCTTCGGTAAGCATTGAACCAAGGAAATAGCCCGGTCCACTTCGTTGTTTCCCATCCCAATCATTTTGATATCCTATGGGTGATTGGTAAACCACGTGCCCCCATTGATCAAATACGGTTACCATGGCTTTGGGATAATTACGTAATCCTTTGATGTAGAAAAGATCATTCACGCCATCCCCATTGGGCGTAAATATTTCAGGAATGGTAGTATTAGGATCTACAAAATCCATGATTTTATTTTTATCGGCATCCAACTCAGATTCCAACTTATCGTCTAATTCATCGTCGTCTGAATCTAAATCCAAGTAATTGGGGATACCATCTTTATCAAAATCGTTATTGGTTTCTACGGAATCTGCAATGAAGTCTCCGTCCGAATCCTCGTCGATCCAATTTCCATCGCCATCATCGTCTGGATCTAAGGTTCCCTCTTCTTGGTCTAATATTCTGTCTCCATCGGAATCCAAATCGCAATAATTATCAATTCCATCCGCGTCAAAATCACTATAATTTCTTAGAGTCACTGGATCAACTGTGGTATTCGCCTGTTCTACTGCATCGGAAATCCCGTCGTTATCGGAATCCAAATCGATAAATTCGGCAAGGCCATCGCCGTCATCGTATTTCACCTCCAATACATCGTATAGGTCACCAAATACACCCGTTGAACCATCTACATTGTCTTTGATGCCGTCTTTGTCTGTATCGATTCCATCGATTCTACCATCTTTATTTTCATCATACAATGCATAGGAAGCTTCGTAAAGATCAAATATTCCATCGTCATCGGAATCTTTATCCAACGAATTCATTACGCCATCATTATCTGAATCTACAAACCCAAGTAATGGCTCCCCTGCATCCAAGAATCCGTCGCCGTCATCATCCTTACCAAGTGCATCCAACACATCATTAATTCCATCGTTATCCGAGTCTAAATCCAATGAGTTAGGAATACCGTCTCCATCGGCATCGGCAAAGCCTTCTATCAAATCGGGGATTCCATCATTATCGGCATCTTCATCAATAGAATCTGGAATTCCATCACCGTCTGTATCGCCTTTTCCTTCCAACAAATCGATCACTCCATCGTTATCCGAGTCTTGATCTCTCCAGTTACCAACACCATCACCATCTATATCGGCCACGGTTTCTGTAACATCGTCAATTTTATCGTTATCGGTATCGGTATCAAGATAGTCATAGACTCCATCCCCATCTGTATCTGCGGGCAATTTACCAGTAAACGGAATTCCTTCAATTACATCGGGAATACCATCGGCATCGGAATCTACATCTCGATAATTGGCAAAACCGTCGTTATCCTGATCAAATTTTCCTTCTATGTCATCGGTAATTCCATCGTTGTCCGAATCACTGTCTAACCAGTTCCCCAAACCGTCGTTATCTTCATCAAAAAGACCTTCCTCTACATCGGATAGATTATCATCATCCGAATCCAAATCCAACCAGTTGCCAAACCCATCCTTGTCTTTATCATTATTGGTTTCAATTAGATCGGATATAAAATCCCCATCCGAATCGTCATCTAGATAGTTCGCAATTCCGTCGTTATCAAAATCTTCATTTTTCTCAATGGCGTCCGATATGCCATCGTTATCCGAATCTTCATCGCGGAAATCGGCAATTTTATCTCCGTCCGAATCAATTAATTCAATTTTACCGGAACCGTTTTCCAAGAAATCTGAAATACCATCATTATCCGAATCGGTATCTTGGTAATCCATGGCCAAATCCTTGTCTGTATCCACCGGAAGAATTCCTTCTCCATCGTTGGCTAATAAGGGAATACCCAGATTGGTTACATAAATTCTACCGGCACCAAATCTTCCGTTTTTATCGGCATCTGGACCGTTGCATTCGGTTACATCGAAAATCCTGTCATCATCGGAATCCAAATCCCAAATATTGGGATATCCGTCTTTGTCTAGATCTTGTAATTCGCGTAAACCCAGGTTTTCAATTCGGTCCAATATACCATCGTTATCTGAATCCCAATCGAGGTAGTTTTTCACCCCATCCCCGTCAAAATCGGCACTTGTTTCCAAATAATCTGGTATTGAATCTCTATCGGCATCCCCTAAAAGAACGGTGACTTTTACGATGGGACCTGAATAATATTCGTTATATGAATCATCGTAAGCAAACAGTTCAACATAGTTATCTCCAAAATCGGCCGAAGTAAATATCGTCTTCGAAAGGAACACGGAATTCACCTTACAGTTATCGTAAATTTTTGCAATTACATCCGATGGTTTTAATTGAGCTACACCCAGCGTGTCGATATAAATGGTATCCGATTTCAACACCACCTGGGGAGGAATAGAATCAAATACGTAGGTGTAAAATGGTTGAACCGCAATGTTGTTGTTTTTGTCGATAGCATAGAAAGTAGATTGATTTAATCCGGTATTGGTGCAATCGAAGGTAGAATCATTGAAGTAGAAACTTTTAAATCCACAATTGTCGTAAGCGTAAGGCACAAAGGTATTGGCCTTAAGATTAACGGTACCTTTATCATTAAAATACAAAGTTTGCGTCCAGGTAATTAGTTTTGGGCTTAATGTATCTGCAATGGTGGCATTAAACAGACGCGTACTGGTATTCCCCGAGGTATCTTTTACGGTATACAATAATATTCGCTGTCCAACATCTGAGCAACTAAAGATAGTCTGACTAAGGCCTTTGAAAACGATACCACAGTTATCGTACGATCCTTTATCTACGTCTGATGGAGAGATGGAAGCTGTACCCAATGAATCCAAATAGATTTTGATATCCTGTGCTAAAATCACGGGGCGCATGGTATCGCGCACGGTAATGGTAATGTTACTTTTATTTACGTTTCCTGCTTTATCCGTGGCATAAAATTCTACCACATTGGGGCCTAGTTCCTTGCAATTAAAAATATTCTTGGTAAGTCCAATGGTTTGCAAATCGCAATTATCGGTAGAGCCCAAATCAGCGTCAAAAGCAGAAGCCGCCGCCAATCCATTTTTATCCAAATAGGCGGTAATATTTCTGAATTTCAATCGAGGACGGGTAGTATCCTTCACCTCCACTTTGGCTTTAACAACAGTAGTGTTTCCTGAGATGTCGCTAACGGTGAAATTGATGATATTCTGTCCCAAATCGCTGCATGTAAATACCGATTTGCTTATGGATCGCGAGGCAATTTTACAATTATCAAAACTATTATCATCCACATCATCCGGTGTAATTACTGTAAACCCTTGGGAGGTCATGTAAACTACGGGAACTTTCACTTTTACGATGGGCGAAATGGTGTCGAAAACCGAAACCCGTACCGTAAGTGTTGAACTGTTATTGGATGAGTCTGTGGCTGTAAAGTTGATGGTATTGGACCCCACATTGGTGCAATTGAAGTAGTTCTTACTGATGCTTAACGATTTAATTCCGCAATTATCTACTGTGCCATTATCTACATCGTTAGGTGTAATTAGCGCCTCGCCTGCTTTATTTAAATAGACGGAGATGTTCTTAATTTTAGCCACAGGTTTTGTGGTATCTAAAACGTTAATCAATACATTTCGGGTACTACGATTTCTAGAACCATCGAAAATTTCCAATCGAACGGATTGTTGACCACGTTGATGACAAACAAAACGGGTTGGGTTTGCCGCGATAGAATCGATTCCACAATTATCGGTAGAACCATTATTTAACTGAGAAGCAGAAATACTTGCGCTGCCGCTGCTACCCAAATAGATGTTAACCGATTGGGAGTTCAGTACGGGTTTGGTGGTATCTCGTACATACACTGTGGTATTAACTTGTACAGTATTTCCATTGATATCTGTAACGGTAACTTGAACGGTATTGGATCCGATATTACCACAGGTAAATTGTGTTTTGGATAATACGATACTCGATATGCCGCAATTATCGGTGATTGAAGAGTCTACTTGGGACACGGCCAATGTGGCTAAGCCCGAAGTATTAAGATACAAGGTAGGTTTCTTTAACAACACAACTGGCTGGATACCATCGATGTTGGGTAAGGATACATTGATGGTATCTACACAGTTGTTTTTATCCTTTACTGTGAGCGCATACAATCCATCAATTAAGTTATTGAAGGTAGCTTGTGATTGAAACGCAGACGTGTTATTTTGATATTGGTAGGGTGTTATTCCACCGGTTGCTTTCAACACGATAGAACCGGTTGTATTCCCAGCACAAACGGGATGTGTTTTGGATTGCAGGGTTAAATTCAACGCGGTGGGTTGTCTGATGATCACGGAATCTGAAAAAGTACACTGATTCGCATCCTTCACGGCGTAATTATAAACACCGGCCGATAAACTACTCAGCGCGGCTGTTGCGCCTACAACAGACCCAGAAATATCCGTCCATTCATAATTAAACGGAGAAGTACCTCCAGAAGCCAATATTGAAGCACTACCGTTGTATCCATTACATAGTGGATATACAACCGATTCGCTAACCTTTAATAGCGATGGTTCGGTTATTGTAACCGTGGCAGAATCCTTACAACCATTGGCATCCGAAGTAGTTAGTTTATACTGTCCAGCTACCAATGAGTTCATTTGGGTTCCTGTATTGGGGGTGTATCCCGCAGGACCTGTATGGTAATAATTCCATGGATAAGTACCACCTGAAACCAAAATGGTAATAGAACCGTTAGCATCGCCTTTGCACTTCGCATTGGAAGATGTGTAATTCAATTCCAAATCTGTAGGCTGATTAATCGTACGCGTTGCAGCGATTTTACAAGAATTTGAGTCGGTAACCGTAAGCGTATAAGTTGCAGCGATTTTATTGGTTAAGGATGCGGTTGTTTCTCCCGAACTCCAAGCGAATTTGTATGGCAACACCCCCCCACTGATAGTGGTGGTAATCTTCCCATTATTTTCACCATAACAACGTACATCGGTAACTAATGCCGATAGCGAAAGGGCTTTAGGTTCGTGGATATAGGCCGAAAGAGTATCTTCACAACCCTTAGAATCCGTAACTTTTAATTCATATTTGCCTTTGTAGAGATTGAGGGGATTTGCAGATCCTGAAGAATAAGAAGGCCCAACCCAATCGTACGTATACGGGCTATTCCCGCCCGAAATTTGGGTGTAAATATTTCCTGTATTTCCACTGGCACATGCTACATGATATATATCTTTCAAAACAACATCCAACACCGCAGGCATACCTACCGTGGCGGTATGTGTTATAAAACATCCATTAGCATCGGTAATTTTCACCGAATAGGAGCCATTAATCAGACTTGATGGCGACTGCGCAATAGACGAATAGCTGCTTGGTCCGGTCCATGAATAACCGTATGGCGTGGTACCTCCTACGGGTGTAAGTACAATTTTACCATTGGTTTCACCAAAACAACGAACATCAGTAACAACACTACTTGCCGATAAAAGATTGGGGGCAACTAACGTGAATGACGTATCTTTAACACAACCCGCAGCATCAAAATATCTTAAGTTATAGGTGCCTTTTTTCAAGTTGTAGATACTTTGAGAACTAGCAACAAAAGAATCGGGGCCGGTCCATTGAAAAGTAAATGCACCGTATCCACCACCAACAGTAATCACCGATGATCCATCCGCAGAACCAAAACACTTGGGATTGGTTAACACCCCAGCTAGAGTAATTCGGTTGGGCTGATTCACGGTAACCTGCAAGGTATCCGAATTGGAAACACTGTCGTTCACGATGATGGTATAGGTTCCAGACGTCAGTTTTGTAAAAACCGAATCCGTTGTAAAACTGCCACCATTAAGGGAGTATTTGTACGGTTTAATTCCTGCCATGGAAGATAGAGCTATACTACCATCCGCACCCCCATAACAAGAGTTTGAGGTTGCTTTTTTAAGGGAAAGGACAGGGTTATTGGCGTAAGTGGCTCCGATCAACAAGAACGACAGCATCACATTCGCTACTTTTTTCATTTTGGTTTGATTCAAATTCTTCACAGTTTACTCTCCTATTTATTAACGCACCAAGGTTACTCGTTTATTGTACACGTGTTTCTGCTGGAACACATCAATAAATACAATGCTCACTTCGTACATACCGGCTGGAGCATCTTCACCTACATTATTCCATTTACCATTCCAAGCTTGTAAAATATCGTTTGATTGATAGACCAATAATCCGTTGGCATCGTGAACAGTGATTTGATAATCTCGAATTGAATGGAATCTACCCAAGGGTTTATACGTATCGTTATACGAGTCGTTATTCGGTGAGAATGCCGATGGTAACAAAATTAAGTGGGCCGGTAAAATTTCCACATCAACTTGGTCGAATTCGGTACAACCGTCTGAATTAGTTACAGTCAATGAAACTGTATAAATTCCTGTATCGCCGTATTGATGCGCCGGGAACATGTCTGAACTTAAATCAGAACCGTCTCCAAAATCCCATTCATAAGTTAAGTCCACACTCGGATTTTCTTCAGAGAACAAGTATTCTGGGTTATTGATATCCGCAAATCCACCGTCGTAGATGGTATCTGTTGCAGTTCTAGAAACTAAACGCAGTGGACGAGCAATGTTGGCTGATGGTTTTGGATAAACGGTAGCCAGGGTTTCGTATTCATAGAAACAACCTTTATCTGAGGTAACTTTTAATGTCACGGGGTAAGTAGACGGTGTTGTGTATCGATATTTAGGATCAATTTCACCTGCAACGGTACCGTCACCAAAATCCCATCGTCTGTTCGTAATGGTTCCTGAGGAAATGGTTGCATTGGAATAGAATTCGTTAAATTCTCCGAAACAAACGGGATTAACACTCAATGCGGCCTCCGGTGAGGGATGAACAATAATGGTTTTAATCGCCGTATCGGAACAACCATTAGCATCTAACAACACCAATTCTACATCAAACATTCCCGATGTATCGTAGGAATAGTTCACCGTATCGTTGCTCTCCACAGATCCATCCCCTAATTTCCAAAATCTGAAAATATTGGCGCCTGTATTTTGCGAAATATCTAAGAATCTGAAGTTGTTCAGCTCTTTACCGGTGAATTTCGAGTAATTTTCTTGGCACTGCTCGATGTTATTTACTGTAAACGCCGCGATGGGCAATGCATTTACACGCACTGGATAAATTGCTGTATCGGAACAACCAAAAGTGGAGGTACTGATTAACTGTACTTTGTATGAACCGGGTAATCGGTATACATGACTCAAGTTATTACCGGTTTGATAGATACCATCTCCAAAGGACCAGTTATTGATTACTTGATCTGGCACGCCTGTTGTTAAACTCTGGAATTGGAAATTCTGTTGATTTAGGCAATAGCTGGGTGAAGACGCTCCAATTTCAACCACCGGCATAGGTTTAACGGTAATGAAATCATAGGAAGTATCTGTACAGAAATTCTGGGTTGTGGTTATAAGAGTTACTTTGTAGGTTCCGGTATCAGGGTAGGAATAGGTTCGAGGAACAACCGTTAACGTTGTATCGATCTTTCCATCTCCAAAATTCCAACTTTGGAATAAGAACAAGTCTTTATCTACCCGAGAGAAGTTACCCATGGTTACTTGGTTATTACGGAAACACACCGCGGTATCATAAATGGTAACATTGGATTTTCCTTGTGGGAACACGGTTACTTTAGTATCCAACGAGTCTGAACAACCATAATTGGAGAATACAATTAACCGGATACGATAATCACCGGATTTCTGATAACGGTGAGTAATATTTTGAACTTTGTATTCCGTGCCGTCACCCATTTCCCAACGATGGAATAATGTATCGTCATTTACACGAGACAAGTTATTGGTTACAAATATATTATCTCTTTCACAAGCCCCTGATTTGTCTAATGTATATTCCACAATGGGTTGATTTCTCACGTAAATTGGCTTGATGATTGAATCAGAACATCCCCAAGCCGAGCTTACTTTCAATTTTACCAAGTAAGTGCCTTGTTTTTCATAGGTATTTCTGGCATGCAATCCCAATAGAGCATTTTTATCGCCTAAATCCCATTGTGAATTAAATCTACCTTGAACAATCTTAGAGTTATTTAAGAAAATGTAATCGTTTTGCTCTGCACACTGAGACGTGTCGTTGATGGTAAAATCCGCATCCGGGTTTGGTTTCACCACAAATTTTGTTTGTTGAGAATCTGTACAGCCTTTATCGGTTGTCACCACCATCCTTACTTTGTATTCACCATATTGTGTATATGTGTAATTGGGTTGAACCGCCAAAGATTGTTTACCATCTCCAAAATTCCATAAATACGAGTTGGTGCCTTCTGCTACGGAACTAAAGTTGGTAATTTTAAAGTTATTACCACGCTCACATTGCAAGTCTTTATTCACCACAAAATCAGCTTTAGGTGAAGGATTAATTCTTACTGATTTGGTTAAACTATCTTGACATCCAAATGTACTTCTCACAAATAGTTCAACATCGTAATCCCCAAATTCTGGGTATCCTAAAACAGGTGACGGGTTAGACGATGTGATTCCATTACCAAATGTCCACAAATAACTAAGTATACCGCTGGAGATGGTAGAATTATTTTGGAATTCGTACTTATTTCCGTTAAAACACTGTGTTGGAGTAGGAATATTAAACGCTACTTTGGGTTGAGGATAAACAATAACTCTAGAACTAGCGCTGTCTTTACATCCTAAGGAAGACGAAACCACCAATTTCACTTGGAAGGTATCGTCTTTCGCATAGATCCAACTAGGGCTAATTGAATCTCTTGATCTTCCATCACCGAATGTCCATTTATAACTTAATGTACCACCGCGGGTTCCTATGTAGGAATAGTTGCTGGCAACAAAGTAGTTATTAGTTAAACACTGACCTGGGTTATTAATAATGAAGTTTGGCGCGGGTTGGGGATACACTCTAACCAACGAAGAGGAACTATCCGTACAGCCGTAAGCCGAAGTAACAGCCAGGCGGATTGGGTAGTCTCCCTCGGTTTTGTAGGATTTCTTGGGTGAAGTAGTGGTAGATGATGTTTTATCTCCAAAGATCCACTGATAGGTTAATCCCGACCCATCAGCATTGGTAGATTGGTTGGTGTACGTAAATTCATTTTTATACAAACATTGACCCGTATCGCTAATTGCAAATTTGGCAACAGGTCTTGAATGAATAGTGATGTTTTGTTTACTACTATCCAAGCAATTGTAATCAGAAATCGCCCTTAAGGTAACGGTATAATTGCCAAATTTACTGTAGGTCTTAGATGGAGATTCTATGGTAGAACCGCTTCCATCACCAAAGTTCCAAACGTATTTTAAATTACCACTACTAATGTTTGATGTATTGGTTGTAACCAAACGATTTTCATTCAAACACTGCTGAATAGTATTTAAGATGAACGACGCAGCCGGCATCGGTCTAACGGATACAAACTTCGTAAGTGAATCTTTGCAACCAAAAGAAGAAGTGGAAATCAGCTTAACACTGTAGCTTCGAACTTGGTAGAATGTTTTAGTGCCATTGGTTGTGGTTGCAGAACTAGTATCCCCAAAAATCCAATTGGATGTAAGGCTTCCCCCTCCAAATCCGATGGTAGACTGGTTAGTGAAGACGAACTGATTGCCTTTCTGACACTGATTGGCTTGGTTAATGTCGAACGCGGGCTTCGGCATCGGTTTAACGCTAACAATTTTAATTACGGAATCCGTACAACCAATATTATTTACAGCTACCAATTTAATGCGGTAATCGCCGGCAGCCGTAAACTGATGGTTAGCATTGTTGGAACTGAAGGTAGTATTCAAACCGGTGGTAGAGGTAGATGCATCCCCCATATTCCAGGCATAGGTTAAGCCGGTACCATTATTGGCATTGGTAGTATTTGAGAACGTATACTGATTTGTTGTTGCACATTGATTTGGATTATTGATACTAAAGTTAACCGAAGGATTGGCCACCGCCTTAACATTGGTAGTGATAGAATCTCTGCAACCGAATTGTGAAGTTGCAATCAATCGCACGGCATATGTATTTGCCGTTGCGTAGGAATAATTGGGGTTGGTATTGGTAGTGGTAGCACCATTTCCAAATTTCCATTGATACGTTATATTACCTCCTCCAGAAACGATACTGGTTGTATTGGAGAATTGGAAATCGTTACCTACCAAACATTGATTTGCATTGTTTACACTGTAGCTTACTTTCGGCATAGGATGCACACGAACCGGTTGGAAAGTAGTATCAGCACATCCAAAACTAGAAGTAACAATCAATCGAACCGAATAACTTCCGAAATTATTGTATTTCTTAGATGCATTAGTGGTTGTAGCTCCGAAGCCCCCATCGCCAAAGTTCCACGACTGATTCTTAATCGACCAAGGTCCAGAAACCAACGTAGTTTGATTGGTGAAATTGTATTGATTGGTAGAAACACACTGGGTATCGCTGTTGATTGCGAATTTTGCCGATGGTTTAGGTTGAACCACAATCCATTGTGATGCCGTATCCCAACAGCCTGCTACCGAAGTTGCTTTTAACAATACCTGCTTAGAACCATAATAAGCATACTTTTTAGTAATATTGGTTTGGGTACTAGTAACTGAATCGCCCAAATTCCACAGGTAACTGATGCTACCGGAAGATCCAGGGACAATGGTACGGTTGGTAAAGTCGAACTGTTGGTTATTGATACATTGTTGCGATTGGTTGATGCTAAAGTTCACCAAAGGATCGGGAAGAACTTGGATGGTTTTCGATAATGAATCTACGCAACCTTTAGTGTTCATCACTTTCATTTTTACCGATTGCTGTCCAGCGTTGGTATAAACATGGGTTACCGTGGTTCCTGATTTAGCTTTATCGTTTGGACTTGGGAAATACCAAGTACTATCAACAGTTCCTACACCCGCTGTGGCTTTAGATTTGAATTCATAATTGTTAAATTTCAAACACTGAGCGGTGGTATTAATATCAAAATTCGCTTTAGGGGTTTGGTATACTTCCACCTGTTTCGTGGTAGAAGCGGTACAATTATTGGTGTCTTTTACCGTTAAAGAAACACTGTGGATTCCGATACTTGCAAAGTGTTTTTGTGGAGTGGACAATGCCGAACTGGTATTATCAGAGTACACCCAACGGTATTGTGTTATAGGGTATAACGATACAGAATCTTGAGCTAATTTGAACAAGTTTCCGCTTAAACAGGTATCGGTTTTGGTTATTGCAAATCGAGCCGATGGATTCGGTAATGAACGCAATAATTGTCTCACGGTATCCACACAACCAAAAGCACTAGTTTCAATCAATCGAACCGTATAATCACCGTATTTATTGAATAGGAAATTGTAGGTACTGCCCTGTTTACTTCCTACTGTTGGAACAATCCAGTTAAAGGTTGACCCTACATTGTTGCTGCCGCCTTGTTGCAATCGGAATGAATCCACACCATAGCAAATTGCCTTGCTTTGAGCTACGATGATGGGCTTAGGTTGAGGCATGGTTGTAATTGATTTAGCAATGGTATCCTTACAACCATAAAATGTCTCAGTGAACAAGGAAACTGTGTATCTACCGGTTAAAGTATATCGGTGCTCCGAATTGTGTAATCCGTTGCCTGCATCGGTTACGTTATCGCCAAAATTGTATTTCGATTTTGTGATTGTAGTATAGGGGATTGAGGACGTATTTGTGTAGACAAACTTATTATCACGGGTACATTGGGAGTCGTTGTTGATGGTAAAGTTGGGGACTGTTTGGGGATGAACTACCACCAATTCTGGGTTCGTAGTATCCTTACAATTGTAATTGGAAGTTGTAGCTAATCGGATTAAATACGAACCGTGAATGCCATAAATGTGTGATTTATTAGCAATTCCGGCTACCGATTCTTTTATTGAATCTCCATAGATATACTCCGATTTGGTTACACTGCCGGTTGGGATGGTGGTTTTATTGGTTAATACAAACTGGTTGCCTTTGTAACACTGGGAGTCGTTGTTGATGGTAAAGTTGGGTATTGTTTGTGGGTGGACTACTACCAATTGCTCGGTGGTGTCTTTACAATCGTAGTTGGATGTGGTGCGTAGGGTTACCGTGTAGCTGCCGTATGTAGCGTAGGTTCGGGTGGCGTTGGCGGTGGTTTGCGCTGCAGATCCATCTCCCACTGTCCAGTTATAGGCTTTTAAGCTGCCGGTTGGTATCGTGGTCGTGGAAGTATAGGTGAATGCGTTGCCTTTATAACACTGGGAATCGTTATTGATGGTAAAGTTGGGTACTGTTTGCGGGTGTACGACCACCAACTGCTCCGTGGTGTCTTTACAATCGTAGTTGGATGTGGTGCGTAGAGTTACTGTGTAACTACCGTATGTGGCATATGTACGGGTGGCATTGGCGGTAGTTTGCGCTGCGGATCCATCTCCTACTGTCCAGTTGTATGCTTTTAAGCTACCGGTTGGAATTGTGGTAGTGGAGGTATAGGTGAACGCGTTGCCTTTGTAACACTGGGAGTCGTTGTTGATGGTAAAGTTGGGTATTGTCTGCGGATGTACTACTACCAACTGCTCCGTGGTGTCTTTACAATCGTAGTTGCTCGTGGTGCGTAGGGTTACCGTGTAGCTGCCGTATGTAGCGTAGGTTCGGGTGGCGTTGGCGGTGGTCTGCGCTGCGGAACCATCTCCCACTGTCCAGTTGTAGGCTTTTAAGCTGCCGGTTGGGATTGTGGTGGTGGAAGTATAGGTGAACGCGTTGCCCTTATAACACTGGGAGTCGTTGTTGATGGTAAAGCTTGGAACTGTTTGTGGGTGGACTACTACCAATTGCTCGGTGGTGTCTTTACAATCGTAGTTGGATGTGGTGCGTAGGGTAACTGTGTAGCTACCGTATGTGGCATATGTGCGGGTGGCGTTGGCCGTGGTTTGCACTGCAGATCCATCTCCTACTGTCCAGTTGAAAGCCTTTAAGCTGCCGGTTGGTATCGTGGTGGTGGAGGTATAGGTGAACGAGTTGCCTTTATAACACTGCGAGTCGTTATTGATGGTAAAGTTGGGTACTGTTTGGGGGTGGACTACCACCAATTGGGATACCGTGTCTTTACAATCGTAGTTGGATGTGGTGCGTAGGGTTACCGTGTAGCTACCGTATGTGGCATATGTACGAGTGGCGTTGGCGGTGGTCTGCGCTGCGGAACCATCTCCTACCGTCCAGTTGTAAGCTTTTAAGCTACCAGTTGGAATTGTGGTAGTGGAGGTATAGGTGAACGCGTTGCCTTTGTAACACTGCGAGTCGTTGTTGATGGTAAAGTTGGGGATTGTCTGCGGATGTACTACTACCAATTGCTCGGTGGTGTCTTTACAATCATAGTTGGATGTGGTGCGTAGGGTAACTGTGTAGCTACCGTATGTAGCGTAGGTTCGGGTGGCGTTGGCCGTGGTTTGCACTGCAGATCCATCTCCTACTGTCCAGTTGTACGCTTTTAAGCTACCGGTTGGAACGGTGGTGGTGGAGGTATAGGTGAATGCGTTGCCTTTATAACACTGAGAATCGTTATTGATGGTAAAGTTAGGTACCGTTTGTGGGTGGACTACCACCAACTGGGATACTGTGTCTTTACA
>JACCDW011040684.1_pt1 | contig 18271 bp, 16 predicted proteins | sample 7449781 | NCBI WGS metagenome assembly JACCDW01 (sample SAMN15323449, study PRJNA562643) | freshwater metagenome | isolation source: river surface water | place: USA:Blue River Watershed | collected 2017-08-18
GAAAGCTCCCGAGAGCCCCGCACCCGAGGCCGCCGCGGCCGACGCGGGCGCCGTCGTGGCATATTTCCAGGAACAGGCTCCAAAATCAAGGCTGCTATTTCACCTTTATTGGCATCAACCAAGGACTCTATAGCTGGTAAATCATTGTAAGGGGCTAAAAGCGTATCCTTGGCTGTTCCTATGGTGACTCCTGGAGAATCAGGGTGTCCCATGGTAATCGCCCCAGAACCTGCGGCAATAAGAAAAGAATCCCCATGCCCATGGTAATGCCCTTCCATCTTGATGATTTTATCTCTTCCGGTGTATCCTCTCGCCACTCGAATCGCAGACATGGTCGCTTCAGTACCTGAATTGACCATACGCACCTTTTCAAGGGAAGGCACCATCTGAACCAATAGCTCCGCCATTTCTACTTCGCGAGCCGTCGGTGCTCCAAAGGAAGTTCCATCCTCCATTGCACGTATTACTGCTTCTCGGACAAGTGGGGAATTGTGTCCCAAAAGCATGGGGCCCCAACTGTTGATTAATTCGATGTACGAATTTCCGTCCTCATCGTAAATAAATGCACCATCTGCTTTTTTGATAAAGATGGGTTCACCACCTACCGCACGGAATGCACGCACAGGAGAATTCACTCCTCCAGGGATAAAATTTTTAGCATGGGCAAATAGCCTCTTGCTTTCAGAAATTTGCATGAGTTAATTTAATGGGATCAGTTCTCCAGATTCAAGTTTAAAAACAGGAGAAAAGCTGTTGTTGTTCACTTTTTGAAAATTAAATCCCCAAGAAAGACGTCCTGGCTGGTACCCCTTCTGATCTAAACTAGGGCGGAGTTCAAAGTCATTCGCAAATTCTGCATTGGAATGGATCCAATACATCAATTCGGCACCCAAAAGGGCATTGGTCGATGGGAATTGCAAATGCTTTTCATAAAATAAATCTCTAAATGCATCCATCTCCTCGGATTGGTACTTCGGGGTGTTATTGGAGATGAAATAAAAATTAGCATACTCCAGCATCTCGTAATTCGAGAAATTAAATCCCAACCAAGAATCCATAACCAACAAGGGAACCTTGGTGGAAATACTTTCCATTAAGGAAAAAACAGGCTGAGCAAGCGCTGGATCATCGGATAACAAAATAACTTGATCCACAGCAGGTCGATTTCCTCTACGTACTCCTAAACCTTGCAAAAAGGTAGTTGCGGATTTGGAATCCACTTTTTGAACTTTGGCTAAGCTAAATCCTTCTTTTTCCAATTGGCTTTGAAGAAGTAGTCCCAACTGTTCGTCTCTTGAACTACCGCTATAGCCAATGGCAACTGTTTTTCCCCAACCTTGGGATTTTAAGGACTCCACTACCCCAGCGGCTAAGGAATTCAAGGAAGGCCTAAACAAATAGCTAAATTGATTTCCCTCAAAACGATCCCCAAGGTTCGAAAGTGGGTGGATAAATGGAATTTTTTGTACCTCAGCAAAAGCACTGATCAATTCACTTTCCTCAGGATATATGGGACCCACAATTACGTCTGCAGCAAGAACAGTCGGGTCTTTGACAAGCGCATTGAGGTAATTGAGATCCCGTTTGGAATCGAAGGTATGTAACTGTATAGCTACCCCTTTGGATCTAAGTGATGCTACTTCAAGGGCGATACCTTGGTAAAGTTCCAACAGGAAATTATTTGCCTCCAAAGAAGAAATAGACTGTTCGGCACTGCTGGTGAATGGAAGTATGGCCACCACATCCAGCACCTTGTCCTTTAGCGCTGGTTGTGTTCCAGACTGAATGAGCTGGTTTAGAATACCACGTTCAGGAGCAGACATAATAGATTTTTGTTGCAGCACATAAGCCAAGGCAGCGGTTAATCCCTGATTCTCCTTAAACTCACTCAAGTGGGTAATCAAAAAATCTGGTGAGGTAGTTTGTAAATACTCAAAAGATGCACGGTAACCTTTACTCAACATTGGTTCGCTGGTAAGTCCCTTTAATGCTTGAAGACCTTCCACTAATTGATTGTTTTGGAAATAGGCCAAGGCGAGTAGATAGGTTGCCTCTTCGGATTTGCTCCAAATCTTACCCTTCACGGAGGATAGCAACTCAATCGCTTGAGGAGCCTGTCCAAGTTGAAGTGCAGCTTCAGCACTATGAAAGGCAGCATAATGCGAAAGAACTCCATAGTTAGCCTCCACCAGAAAAGGTGCAAATCCATCTTTTGCCATTGTATATTGTTTGGCATCCAAATCTGATCTTGCCTTAAGGTAGGCGGCAGGTAACTGCTGAGCGACTGCGAATGCCGCACAAAAAATGAATGATAGAACAAGTAGAACTTTTCGCATGAGTGCTGTTTGAGAGTTCGCAGATGATTCCATCAAAAATAAGTCATTTTTTTTAATCTGAAGCGAGGGGATTCTACCACATCTTATCAATATCGAGCAGCAAGTAGCAGTTGCAATTCCTTGTGGTTAAGTCCAAATTTCTTAGCCAAAAAGGCATTGGTCAAACTACCGCGGTAGGTGTATACTCCTTTGAGAAACCACTTGTAAGTAAATATCATTTCTTCAGCGCCTCCCAGGTCATTCATGTGCAAAAGAATAGGGGTGAAAATATTGCTCAGGGAATAAGAAGCCGTTCGAGCCACCCGAGAGGCGATATTTGGAACGCAATAATGTATCACCTCATGCGTACGGTAAACCGGGTTTTCATGTGTGGTCATGCGTGCAGTTTCGATACAGCCACCTTGATCGATTCCTACGTCAATGATTACACTTCCAGGAATCATCTTCTGAACCATTTCCTCTGTGACCACAATTTTATTTCTTCCTTTTTCCGCACGCAATGCACCGATCACCACATCAGCTTCCGCAAGTGCTTGGGATAGGCTGGCATTGTCTATGGTGGAAGTGGCAATCTGCTGTCCAAGCAACTGTTTGATCCGTCGCAACTTGTACAGGTGATTGTCAAAAACCTTGATATTTGCACCCATGCCAAGAGCTGTTCGGGCCGCATATTCAGCCACAGTTCCAGCACCAATAATCACAACTTGGGTAGGTGGAACACCAGTAATCCCCCCTAAAATCAACCCTTTCCCTTCGTTTACACTAGAAAGGTATTCAGAAGCAATTTGCATGACTGTACTTCCGGCAATTTCAGACATTGCCCGAACTACAGGCATTCCTCCTACCTTATCTTCTAGGTATTCAAAAGCAAGCGCAGTAATCTTTTTTGCATTGAGCGCTTGAATGTAGCTGGACTCCTGCTTTTCGAGTTGCAGGGCTGAAATCAAACAAGCACCAGGACTCATATCCGCGATTTCCTCTTCTGTCGGAGCATTCACTTTTACCACCACATCGGCAGCAAATACCTCCTTGGAAGAGTAGGCTATTTTTGCTCCTGCATCAGAAAACTGCTGGTCTGAAAACTTTGCACGTTCACCAGCTTGAGTTTCTACAAGAACCTCAATCCCATTTTGACACAAAATACGAATTGCCTCAGGACTAAGGACCACCCGCTTCTCTTCGGTCGAAGTTTCTTTGGGCATTCCCAATGTAATGGGCTTTCCTCCTTTTTTAAGTAGGGCAGGAGACTCTTTCGGGATCAATCCCACAGCGGCAATTCCAGACAATTCAGTGGCCATCTTGGTGGTGGTGAAGGGTTAATAATCTTCCAATTTCGGATTCTAAAGCAATTTCAATTAGAAAAAATCGCTCCGGCAAAAAGGAGGCAATATTTTCAGCCCATTCGAGCCAACAATAGTTTCCACTATAAAAATACTCTTCTATCCCAATATCCAATGCTTCCATCGGATCTTCCAGCCGATAAAAGTCAAAATGAAAGATAAGTCCTTTAGAGGGCGTTTGGTATTCATTTACAATGCCAAAGCTAGGGCTACTGACCTGATCATCCACCTTCAAGGCTTTTGCAAGAGCTTTGATCAAGGTAGTCTTGCCAGCTCCCATCTGACCTTTGAAAACCCATACCTTTTCCTCACCTGCTTCTTGAAGTAGCCGTTGGGCCACTTCGTCTAATTGGTTCAAGGTGTAGGGAAAAGAGTGCAAAAGGATCAGGATTTGGAACGCAAATGTACGATAGGAATGATCATTTCTTCAAGTGAGATGCCACCGTGCTGAAAAGTATCCTTGTAATGGCTCACGTAGTAATTGTAATTGTTGGGGTAAGCAAAGAAATAATCTTCCACAGCAAACACATAAGTAGAAGACACATTCAAGCGGGGCAATTTTGCCTCCTCAGGCCGCCTTACTTCAAAAACTTTTCCTGACTCAAAATTCAAGTTTTTACCCTGTTTGTAACGCAGATTGGTAGTTATGTTTTTGTCCCCAATGATCTTATAGGGTCTATTTACCCTTTTGGTTCCATGATCTGTAGTCAAAATCACTTCCCCACCCACTTGCTGGATCTTTTTCATGAGTTCAAATAAAGAAGAATGTTCAAACCAACTGCGGGTCAGTGAGCGATAAGCAGACTCGTCCGGAGCCAGTTCTCGGATCATTTTCATGTCAGTTCGTGCATGGGAAATCATGTCCACAAAATTGTAAACCAAGACATTGAACTCGTTTTGCAGCAGAGTATGGAATTGATCTAGAACCGCTTTTCCTTCCTGCATCTGTAAAATTTTGTGGTATGAAAATTTTAGCGGAAGTCTATTTTTTTCAAGATTTATCTTGAGCCATTCCTCCTCATGTTGATTTTTTCCTTCCTCCGAGTCCTCATCTTCCCAAAGATGTGGGTATCGACTTGCCATCTCAGATGGCATCATTCCAGAGAAAAGTGAATTTCTTGCAAAGGCAGTTGTCGTAGGAAGAATGCTGTAGTAGGTGGACTTTTCCTCTACATGGAAGTATGGACTAAGCAAGGGCTCAATTTCCTCCCATTGATCAAGACGGAGGTTATCAATTAAAATAAAAAACACAGGCCGCTTCTTTTTCAGCAATGGAAACACCCATTCTCGCAGTACCTGTGGCGAATGTAAAGGAGCATCTGTCTCCGGTTTGGCAATCCAATCCAAGTAATTCTCTTTCACAAATCGACCAAATGAATGGTTGGCTTCAATTTTTTGGGATTCCAGCACTTCAAGCATGTTTTTGTTTTCAGTGTGGTCAATTTCCATCTCCCAAAAGGTGAGTTTTTTGTAGAGATCAGCCCATTCCTGGGGGGTGGATGCTTCATTCAAGGCCTGTCCAATTTGCCTGAATTCTTGCTGGTAAGATTGAGTCGTTTTGGATTGTACTAGTTGCTTATTTTGAAGAATCCGTTTTACAGAAAGCCAAATTTGACTAGGATTGAGGGGTTTGATCAAGTAATCCGCGATTTTACCTCCTATCGCCTCATCCATTAATTGCTCCTCCTCGCTCTTGGTAATCATGACCACAGGGATCTGAGGCTTGAGTTGCTTGATTTGTTGGAGCGTTTCCAAACCAGTCATTCCGGGCATCATTTCATCCAAAAACACCACATCAAAATTGGCCTTCTCAACTTCCTCGATCGCATCTACTCCCGAATTCACAGTAGTGATCACACAACCTTTCCCTTCCAAAAACAGGAGGTGTGGTTTGAGTAGGTCAATTTCATCATCTGCCCACAGGACCTGGAATTTTTGAGACATCTTTCTTCCCTTTTCTTTTAAAATTATAATTACTTTTGAGTCAATCAAATCCGTGCTGATTGAAAAGCCAGAAAATACTCAATGATCCCGTTTATGGTTTTATCACCATACCTAGCGAGTTAATTTTTGCCATCATTGACCATCCTTACTTTCAGAGATTACGCCGAATCAGGCAATTGGGTTTAACTGATTTTGTGTATCCGGGTGCACTCCATACCCGATTCCATCATGCAATCGGTGCCATGCACCTAATGAGCATTACTTTGGACAATTTACGCATTAAAGGAACCGAAATTACAGAAGAGGAATACGAGGCTGCACTTTTAGCCATCCTTCTTCACGATATCGGACACGGGCCCTTTTCTCACGCCTTGGAATACAGCCTATTGGAGGGGATTCATCATGAAGAACTTTCTTTGCTGACCATCGAATTGCTCAATGAGGAATTTGCTGGCCAGCTGACCCTGGCAATTCAGATCTTTAAAAACCAGTACCGTAAAAAATTTCTCCACCAGCTTGTTTCCAGCCAGTTGGATATCGACCGCTTGGACTACCTACAGCGGGATTGCTTCTTTACGGGCGTATCCGAGGGCACCATTGGTGCAGATCGAATTATCAAAATGATGGCTGTAAAGGACGATCAACTCGTCATTGAAGAAAAAGGAATCTATTCGATTGAGAATTTTTTGAGTGCACGAAGACTCATGTACTGGCAGGTATACCTGCACAAAACGACTGTAAGCGCAGAAAAGATGCTAATCAACCTGATTCAGCGAGCCAAACAATTAGCACAAGCAGGTAGGCAATTCTACGTGACCGAGGAAATGGCTTACTTCATGAATCAAAAAGTGAGCCTAGCGGATTTTAAGGCAGACAAAAACTTGCTGAGAAAGTTTTTGCAGTTGGATGATTTTGACATTTGGGGGGCAATCAAACTTTGGAAAAACGATTCCGATTACGTACTCCAAAACATTTCGCAAATGTTTTTGACGAGAAGGCTATTTAAAATTAATCTAGTAAATGAGCCCTTCTCTACTGTTGAAATCGAACAGCTGCGCAGCAAGGCATTGAAAAAACTTCAAGTTCCGGAAGAGGATTTGGATTACTTTTTCTCTACCGGAACGATTAGCAATTACGGGTATCTAGAAAAAGATCGCATTTCCATATTGACAAAAAAAGGTGAGGTAGTCGATGTCGCTTCTGCCGCTGATTTACCAAACATCAAGATTATGAGTAAGATGGTGGAAAAACATTACGTATGCGTGGCAAAAAGTTTAATTTTGCCTTACTAAACCACTTTACTACCGATGGAATTTTCACTCGAACAACTTGCTGGGATTTTAGGGGGAACCGTAGAAGGGGATTCCACCCAGAAAGTTTATCGCCTGGATAAAATCCAAGAAGGTAAGCCCGGCAGCATTGCCTTCTTGGCGAATGCCAAGTACGAGTCTTTCCTTTACGAAACTGCTGCCACAGCAGTGATTGTATCTCAAGATTTTGTAGCCAGCAAACCTTACCAGACCACCCTTATTCGAGTAAAAGACGCGTATACGGGTTTCACCACCTTACTTGAGGCTTACCAGCAACTCAACCAGGCTGCTTTGGTTGGGGTGGAAGAACCTAGTTACCTATCTGAAAGCAGCAGCATGGGGGAAAATGGGTATAGAGGTGCTTTTTCGTACATCGGTAAGAACTGCATCCTTGGCAAAGGCGTCAAAATCTACGGACAAGCCTATGTCGGGGATCGAGTAAAAATCGGGGATGGAACGGTTATTCATGCAGGGGCCAAGATTTATAATGACACCCAAATCGGAAAGCAGTGTGTCATTCATTCCGGGGCTGTAATCGGATCCGATGGTTTTGGATTTGCACCGCAGGCTGATGGTACGTACAAAACAATTCCACAGGTTGGAAATGTGATTCTTGAGGATCAGGTAAGCATTGGAGCCAATTCGACCATAGACAGGGCTACTATGGGCTCTACCTTAATTCGGAAAGGAGTAAAAATTGACAATCAAGTGCATGTCGCTCACAATGTAGTGATCGGTGAAAATACCGTGATTGCAGCGCAAACAGGCATATCTGGGTCTACTGAAATAGGTAAGAATTGTGTGCTCGCAGGAAAGGTAGGAATTGCCGGACATCTCAAAATAGCCGATCATACGACTATTGGTGGGAATACAGGCATCAATAAATCAATTAAAACTTCTGGTAAAACCCTTTTTGGATTTCTAGCGATGGATTTAAATCATTTTCTACGCTCCTATAGCGTATTTAAAAATCTGGACGATCTCCAAAAACGCATTCAACAACTGGAAAAAAAGGGGTAATTTTGTGACCCAAATCAAGTTTTAGAGTACACCACATGAAAGTTAAACAGCACACCATCCAAAAGCAGGTAGAATTGTCCGGGGTAGGACTGCACACAGGCGTGGTTTCCAACATGACCTTTTTGCCGGCACCACCCAACCACGGGATTAAATTCCAACGCATTGACTTGGAAGGAAGACCAACAGTGGATGCGGATTGTGATTTGGTAGTGGATGTATCTAGAGGAACCACCCTGGAGCAAAATGGTGCTCGCGTATATACCGTAGAACATGTGCTTGCAGCTTTGGTGAGCATGCAAATCGACAATGTCTTGATCCAATTGGATGGTCCTGAACCTCCAATTATGGATGGCTCTTCCATACAGTTTATTGAAGTGCTAGAGGATGCTGGACTTCAGGAACAAAATGCCTTGAGACGATTTTTTGAGGTTCAAGAAACCATTCAGTACAAAGATCCTTCTAGGGAAGTAGAAATGGTAGCACTTCCTGCCAGCAACTACAGAGTAACCGTGATGGTCGATTACAATTCACCTGTGCTGGGGAGTCAGCATGCTTCCATCACCGATATCAGTCAATTCAGATCCGAAATCGCCTCCTGCCGAACCTTCTGTTTCTTGCATGAATTGGAAATGTTGTACAAATCCAACCTTATCAAGGGAGGGGATTTAAACAATGCAATTGTAGTCGTAGACCGTGTCGTTGAAAAAGAGGAATTGGCCCACCTTGCTAAAATGTTTAACAAGGAATCGGTAGAAGTAAAGAAAGAAGGAATCCTCAATAACGTGGATTTACGCTACAAAAACGAGCCTGCTCGCCACAAACTTTTGGACGTCGTGGGTGACTTGGCCTTGGTTGGCCGTCCCTTGAAGGCACAAATACTAGCTGCTCGACCTGGGCATGCCGCAAATGTAGCCTTTGCTAAGAAATTGAAGCGAGCTATGGAGAAAATGGGTTCCACCCAAATCCCATTTTATGATCCAAAGCTTCCTCCAGTGATGGACATCAACCAGATCAGCAATATTCTGCCTCACCGCTACCCTTTCCAGTTGATTGATAAAATCATCTATTTGGATGACAATGTGGTAGCAGGGGTAAAAAATGTGACCATGAATGAGCCTTTCTTCATGGGGCATTTCCCTGGAAACCCAGTGATGCCAGGGGTGATGCAGGTAGAAGCCATGGCGCAGACAGGAGGAATACTGGTGCTCAGCTCAGTTGAGGATCCTGAAAATTACTGGACTTATTTCTTAGGAATTGAAAGTTGCAAGTTTAGAAAAATGGTCTTGCCTGGCGACACCATTATTTTCAAGTGTGAGCTCCTCGCTCCTATTCGACGAGGAATCGCAAAAATGAAGGGTGAAGCCTATGTTGGCAATACACTCGTCTGTGAAGCTATTATGACAGCAAGCATTACCCGAAAAGATATATGATAAGTTCCATGGCTTCGATTCATCCTGATGCATCCTTAGGCTCAGGCGTACATGTTGATCCATTTACCATGATCCATGAAGATGTGATCATTGGCGACAATACCTGGATCGGTTCCAATGTAACCATTTATCCAGGAGCACGAATTGGAAAAAATTGTAAAATTTTTCCAGGAGCAGTCATTGCAGGAATTCCGCAGGATCTCAAATTTCAAGGAGAGGAATCTACCGTTGTCATCGGGGACAATACCACTATTCGTGAGTGTGTGACAATTTCTCGTGGTACTGTAGACAAGCAGACAACTGTAGTGGGAAGTCACTGCTTGCTAATGGCTTATGTGCACGTGGCGCACGATTGTGTCATCGGAAGTCATGTTATCGTTGCCAATTCAGTTCAAATCGCAGGCCATGTAGTGATTGAAGATTGGGCAATCATCGGAGGCTCCAGTGCCATCCACCAATTTGTAAAAGTTGGCATGCATGCCATGATTTCTGGTGGTTCGTTGGTGAGAAAAGACGTACCTCCATTTACCAAGGCTGCTCGTGAACCCCTTACCTATGCTGGAGTTAATTCACTTGGTTTGCGGAGAAGAGGGTTTTCTAGCGAGACCATTGCGCACATCCAAGAAGTATACCGCTACCTATTCTTGAATAGCCTCAACAATAGCCGCGCGCTAGAAGAAATTGAAATCAACCTACCTGCGACGAAGGAGCGCGATGAAATTTTGAATTTTATTCGTTCTTCGGAGCGCGGGGTTATGAAAGGATACATCAACTAGGATGTTTACTCTCCAGGTACAAAAGGCTTCCAAACGCTTTCACCGCGAATGGATTTTTAAAAATCTTGACTTGGAGCTTTCGGCAGGGGATGCGCTTGCCATAACTGGAGGTAATGGATCTGGAAAATCTACCTTATTAAAATGTCTTTCAGGGGCCATTCCCCTAACCCAAGGGAGCATCGAATACCGTGAAGGAACTGGCAAACTTGCTGAAGAGTCCTGGTTTCGATCTCTTGCCATTGCTACACCCTACCTAGAATTACCTGAAGAGTTTACCTTAAGCGAGGTGCTTGCTTTTCATTTTCAATTTAAGCGGCCGCTCAATCAGCTTTCGAACCCAGAGATTTTAGCGATTTTAGGTTTGGAAAAACACCAGTCAAAATCCATTTCTCAGTTTTCTTCTGGCATGAAACAACGAGTAAAACTTGCCTTGGCCATTTTTTCTGAGGTTCCCCTACTCTTTCTGGATGAGCCTACAACCAACTTGGATAAGCAAGGTGTGCGCTGGTATTTAGATCTTATTCAGAAATATGCACAGGATAGAATTTTGGTGATTTGCTCCAATGAACCACGTGAATACGAGTTTTGTGGTAAAAAAATAGCCATGGAAGACTTTAAGTAAGTTAAATGGCCCATATTCGTATGCTTGTACGATTCAAAAATTACATCTCAAATGAATTCTCGACATCTCTCCATTCTCCCAGTTCTTCTAATTTTTAGCCTCCTATTTGCTTGCGAGGAAAAAGGAGAAACACCTGACACAAAAAAAACTCCAGAACAAATCGCAACTGAATCCCTAACAGGAACCGGAACCGCACAATGGACTGTGGCTGTCGGGGGATCAGTTACCCGTGATGGGCAGAATGTAACCAGCACCTATGCTACTTTTGAGGTAATTCTAAATTCAGGCCCATCAAAAGCCTATTCCACCAAAAATGGAGGCGGATTATTTGATGACAACGGTAACTGGAGTTTCGCTGGAACCAACTTTGACAAAATTATTTTGACAGGCAATAAGCCGGCAGCAACCCGCGAGATTTCCTTTACACAAACAGGGACTACGTTGAGGTTAGAATTTCGAGTGCCAGCGCCTGGTGCAAGAGTGGACGGTAACACCTCACTTTCGGGGAACTACACTATTAATTTGGTTAAAAAATAAGGCAACCTAGCGTAGGGTCACCAATGTTACCCCAGCACCACCGCGATCGGCATGCTCGTCTTCCAATTTTTGAACCTGTGACATGGATCGAAGCAAATTTCGAGTGACTTCCCTTAAGATGCCATCACCCTTTCCATGGACAATGCGTAGATTTTTCACGCCCAACATGTAGCCTTCATCAATAAAGGTTTGGATCAGTGGAAGTACCTCTTCTCCTCGTCTTCCCCGTAAATCTAAGTTGGGTGAAAAGTCCATCATCTTCGAAGTCGTCTGATAGCTCCCACGCTTCTCCATAGATTTTAACTCCTTTTTTGCTGTAGCCTTGGCAATCTTCTGCAATCTGGAAAGCTTTACAGTGGATTTTAGGTCTCCAATCAATAGTTCTGCATCCTTACTTTTTAGGAGTAGCACTTCTCCAATAGCTCCATTGTCTTTGAGGCGAACCCAATCTCCAACTTGAATTTGGCCACCCACTACTTGGATTTCAGGATCTTGAACGGATACTTTTTCGGGCTTAACCTCTTCTTTAAACTCATCCAATTCCTTTCGAAGTGATTTAGTGGCTTCTTTCTCCGCCTTACCCTCCTTAATTTCCCGAATTACAGATTCGATTTTTTTGTTGGCTTGATCGAGAAGCAACTTCGCTTCCACCTTTGCCTCTTGGATGTATTGCTTCTTGGTTTGCTCCAAGGTGTCCTTCAATTGGTTATACTCCTTGAGTTTGGCCTCAAGAAGCTTGTCCTTTTCTTTGACTTCCTTGAGCAAAAGGGCGTATTGATTTTTTTCGTTCTCCAACTGGGTCAAAAGTCGGTCATACCGTACTCGCTCCTCTCCAATCTGCACCTTGGCGTAAGCCACAATCTCCTTAGAAAGTCCGATTTTCGAAGCGATTTCAAGAGCAAAAGAGGATCCCGGCTTTCCAATTTCCAGTTGATACAGCGGCTCCAATTTTTCCACATCGTACCGCATGGCTCCATTTACAAGGCCCTGTTGCTTCTCCGCTAATTGCTTTAGATTGCCATAATGGGTGGTAATCACTCCATAAGCGCCTAGTTTGGCCAAAGCCAAAAGAATGGATTCTGCAATAGCGCCCCCAAATTGGGGCTCTGTACCCGTTCCAAATTCATCGATGAAAAGGATGGTTTTCTTGTTTGCAAACTGCGTAAAATGCTTCATACTCATCAGGTGGGATGAGTAGGTACTGAGGTCATTCTCCAAACTTTGCTCGTCTCCGATATCTATGAAAAAGTGGTCAAATAAAGCGCTTTTAGAATCCGGATGCACGGGAAGCAATAGCCCACACTGCAACATGTATTGAAGCAGGGCGACGGTTTTTAATGCTACAGATTTACCACCCGCATTTGGTCCAGAAATAAGTAGCAATCGCTTTTGATGATCTAGTTTAATGTTGAGCGGGACAACTTGTTTCCCTTGAGCTTTGAGTGAAATCTCTAGAATTGGATGTCGTGCATGTGACCATTGAAGAGTTCTTTCTTGGGTAAGAATGGGCTTATGGCTTTCTGTTTTTAGCGCAAATCGCGCTTTTGCTCGTACAAAATCAAGAACACCCAAAAAATTGGTGGCTTTACGAAGTGCAGGAATGTTGGGACGAAGCTGATCGGTAAGGCGCGTGAGTATGCGAATGATTTCACGCTTTTCCATGTACTCTAGGTCGCGAATTTCATTGTTGATATCCAATGCTTCTTCAGGTTCCATGAATACAGTCTGGCCCGTAGCTGACTCGTCATGAATAAAGCCCCGTAGCTTACGCTTATTTTCAGCAGCAATGGGAATCACCATCCTACCTCCTCGAATGGTCATGGCTGCGTCCTCCGGCATCAACCCCTTGGCTCTAGCCTCCTTGAATATCCGCTCCATCACTTTGCGCAAGCGTCCTTCTTCATATAGGAGTTGAGTTCGAATCAATTGAAGCTCTTTGGAGGCATTGCTTCTCAGTTTGCCCTTTTCATCCAAGACCTGATCTATCACCTGGAGTAGCTTCAAATCTAGGTCCATCAATAGACCTAGCAATGCTTTAAGGCTTGGATAGGGATCCCCAAATTTTTGGAAAAAGGTAATGCAAGACTTGAGTGTTTGCAGCGCTAATTTGACTTCCTGAAATTCATCTTGCTCCAAAAAGGCTCCTTCCAATTTTGCCTTTTCCAGGTAGGGATTTAGGTTGGTGAAGTGTGAACTGGGAAAAGACTCCCCCGCAATGAGTAGTTGACGAAATTCTTCGGTTTGATCCAATAGGCGCTGTACCAGATTCAGGTCTGTGGAAAATACCATCGAATCCACATAGCCTTGCCCTAAAGAAGAAGTACATTCTGCTTTGAGCAGTTCCTTGATCTTTACGAAGTTAATTTTTTGCTCAAGATTGGCTGGATACAGCATTCGCGTCACTTCGTTGGCTTGGGATTGCTTTCAAGTACGACTAAGGAATCGATCACTCGAGCATACATGCGGTCCATCTTTTCAGCATCTTCTAAGTAATACTCCATACTTGTTATGAAAACTGAATCGGTAACCCCATGTTTTAAAAAAATATCTCTTTCTAATAAATTATATAAGACCTGTGAAGAGTCATAGGAAATAGGCAAGGAACTTACTTTCCCTTCCGCAAGTTGAATCTCTGCAAGTATGGATACCATCAAATCTTCCTCCAGTACCCCTTGAGGGGTGGAATTGCTAGTACAGGCCAAACTTAGCAGCAGAAGAAGAGGGATAAAGCGATTATTCACAGCTCAAAATTAGGTTTTTTTAACGGATAAAATCCACTGAGGTACTGGCTCTCAAATTTTAATTTTCGCTTCAAGACTTTAACTTAGCCAATTCAAATCCTACGCATGGATCAGCTATTTAGCAAACTTAGAAAATATGAGATTATGATCCGGAAAGTGGCCAACAACCACCTTCAAGGGGAGTACCAATCACTTTTTAAGGGGTCTGGCTTAGAGTTTGACGACTTAAGGCCCTATCAATACGGGGACGATGTGCGTACCATCGAGTGGAAGGTATCTGCCAAAGGGCACGGCACCTTTGTAAAGACCTTTAAAGAAGAAAAAGACCAGTCTGTGTATTTTTTACTGGACATTTCTGGCAGTCAAGATATAGGCCAACAAGGTCAAAAAAAAATAGATCAAGGCAAATTGATTGCTGGGGTGCTTACCCTTGCAGCAGTTTACGATGGAAGCCAGGTGGGGTTAATCTCCTTTTCCGACCAGAAAGAAAAATTGATTCTTCCTACCAAAGGAAATAAGCAAGGCGTCAAAATCGTTCGTGGAATTTTTGAACACGAGAACAAAAGTTTGAAAACCAATTTAAACGGACTTTTCACCTTTGCGTTGAATCTAATCAAGAAACGTAGTATTCTGATCGTAATTTCTGACTTTATTGATCAGGATTACGAACGCTCCTTTCGAGCCCTTGCCGAACGGCACGATGTAGTGGCTATCCAATTGACAGATCCACGAGAAGCTGCCTTGCCTACCTTGGGGATTGTACCCATCTTTGATAAGGAACGTGGAAGAACTACTTGGATTAATACTGCTTTTGGTAGCTTTTCTAAAAAAATTGCAGAGACATTTACGAGTGAGCGAGCCCATTTGAAGGAGATTTGTAAAAAAAATCAAATCAATTACCTGGCTATAGATTCCAGACAAGACATTGTGATTCCGCTGATTGATTTATTTAAGTACCGAAATAAACGAATGAAACGTGGGTAGAATCATTCTCTTTCTTTTTCTGCTTGCTGTTTCAATTCCCATTTCCGCACAAAAAGTGCAGGTGAAGGGCTATTTCACCCAAGATTCCGCCCAATTGGGTGAACGGGTAGGATTTGTGCTCAAGGCAAGTTATCCTCAAGCAGCTCAACTCATATTTCCAGACTCCACCTACGACTTCGCTCCATTTGTCTTTTTGGAGAAAAAAACCTTTGTTTCAGCCACTACAGAAGGACTTACCCAAGATAGTGCTATCTATTTTCTTTCCAATTTTTCGCTAGAACCCTCCTCCTATTTGGCTTTACCCGTATTTGAGCTCAACCGATACGATAGCATCACACATTATACTGCGGATGCCGAAATTAAATTGAAACTCAATTTGGATTCAATTCCTGAACAGTTACAATTCAAGGAGAATAACATCTACCAACCCTTGGACAAACCATTCAACTGGTTTGTTTTTAGTACGATTATTGGAGGGATTTTTCTGGTTGCCGGAATTTTATTCTTTGTTTTCGCCAAACGGATCAAGCGACTTTTCAGAAAAAATAGAGAAAGACTTCGCTGGATTAAGTTTGAACGGAAGTGGAAAAAACTAGCCGAAATGCTTCAGCAAAACCCCAATCAAACCCTTGCTGATGAGGCAGTTGGTCTTTGGAAAGGATACCTAGAGCACCTACGCGGCCAACCTATTCAAGAATGGACTTCTAGCGAAATCGCTGCTGCATTGGATGACAAAGAAGTCTTTAAGGCTTTGCGGAGCATCGATATGATCATTTATGCAGGAGCCGAAGGAGATACGAGTGCAGCCACTTCCTACCTCTTGGAAGTTGCCAAAGCCAATTACCGCATTACTTTAAACCAAATCAACCATGAGAGAGGCACTCGCTGAGTTTTTTTCTTGGTCTTGGTTTTTGCCTGAGACCTTCCAATCCTACGAATGGGAAAACCCATTGCTATTGAATTTACTCTGGTTGATTCCTTTGTTGGTCTTGATTCGGAAGTTTATCAAATTTCTAAAGAAGCCAGTTCTTGAACTTTCTTTACCGAAGCGGGTCGCCAAGGCCAATCCTTGGACCTACCTACGACTAATTCCAACTGGCTTTTTCTTTCTATTTTTGATTTTTGTAGTCCTTGCCTTGGCAAGACCGCAACGAAGCAATGAACGAGTAGAACAATACACTGAAGGGATTGATATTTTGTTGGTCATGGATATTTCTGAATCCATGGACCTTCAAGACTTTAGTCCCAACCGATTAGAAGCTGCAAAAAAAACAGCAGTAGACTTTATTAATGGGAGATTTGGCGACCGTATTGGGATGGTTGTATTTTCTGGAGAGGCCTATTCGCTTTCTCCTTTGACCAACGATTACAAATTGCTAACCAGTCTTATTGAGGAAATTAATTTTTCCATGATTGAAGCCAAGGGGACAGCCATTGGGTCAGCAATTGCAGCAGGCACGAATCGAATGAAAGACAGTGAATCTCCATCCAAGGTGATGATTCTTTTGTCAGACGGGGAAAGCAATGCAGGAAACGTAGACCCTATTTTTGCGGCACAGCTCGCCACAGCTTTTGATATAAAAATCTATACTATAGCCGTAGGAAAGGATGGAATGGTTCCTTATGGAACTGATTTCTTTGGAAGACCCCAAATGGTGGAGAGTTACCTTGACGAAAGTACCCTACGTGAGATTGCCAACATTGGAAGTGGACAGTTTTTCAGAGCCTCTGATGGAAAGGCATTGAATCGGATTTTCGAGCAGATTGATACCTTAGAAAAAACCGAAATCCTAGAAAATCGATACAAGGAAACTGCTGATTTTTACCGAATTTACCTCTTCTGGGGGATATTATTTTTTGTGATTTGGATGGCCTTGAAGAGTAGTTTCTTCAACAACTTTCTACTCGACTAAGCGAGGTTTCGTTGTTTTTGCCACTGTGAAAGGCGAGAATCCATCACTGCAAACCAAAGTGGAGGAATACATGCCAAAATGATCATGGCCGAATAGCCGGCTGGCAATTGGGGACTGTCTTCGTTGTGATCCAATACTTGGTACCGCTTGTGTGCAGAAGCATGGTGATCTGAATGGCGCTGCAGCTGAAAAAGAAGGAAATTACTCACCAACTGGGAAGCATTCCAGGAATGAAGAGGTGTTACTTTTTCATAGGCTCCGGATGGCAACAGCTTCCGTTCCATACCGTAATGCTCCAGGTAGTTCACTAACTCCAAAAGCGAGAATCCAAGGACACTTTGGATAAAAAAGAAAGCGGGCACTTCCCAAACAAGTCTTTGCTCAAGGTAGGAAAATAGACCGAAAAATAAGGAAACAAAGAGCAAGGGAAGAATTAGAAACCAAAACATCTGGTTGGATAAAGACCAGAAACTTAGCCCCTTCTTTTGGAGTCTTTCTCGTTCTAAATGCCAAGAACTGAGGTATCCTTGAGTTACAGATCGCCACCAGAATGCATAAAAGGTCTCCCCTTTTCGACTTGTGGCTGGATCTTCAGGTGTGGCTACTCGAACATGGTGTCCACGGTTGTGCTCAATAAAAAAGTGCATATAGCAGACAGTCATCAAAAGAATTTTGGAATAGGTCTGTTCTATTTTTTCATGTCGATGGCCCAATTCATGTGCAACAGTAATTCCAATTCCTCCTGTTACCAAAGCCATACCAGAGGTAAAGGCTATCCAGGAAATCAAAGATAATTCCTGGGTACTGACCCAATAAAAACCCCAGATCAGAACAGCCATTTGTACATAGACCCAAATAAATGTGATCAGCTTGTAAAATTGAGCCTTAGTGGCTTCGCTTACTTCAGCTGCCGGAACATTGGCAGTATCCTTTTGAATCAAATAATCCATCAAAGGGACTAACAAAAAAACGAAAGCATGAATCATCCATTGGAAGAGACCACCCCACTGCATACCTAAAACCAGCAGGGTTGGCAAAATCAATGCACTAAAGAATCCGATTTTTTTCATGGACATTAAGGTAGCATTTTTAGAAGAAAACAAAAAAATGCAGGACTTACATTGTACAATGTACCAAGTACCATGTACTAAGTACCTTCAGAAGTACCATTTGAGTCAGCACACGAATCCCTCTTCTTCATTCTTCACTCAGCGTTGGGCATTCGACATTAAAAGAAGATTGTACTTCGCCTGCCTGCCGCAGGCAGGTATCTCGTATTTCGTATTTCTACTAAAAACAAAAAGCCCTTCGAGTCTTC
>JACCDW010871727.1_pt1 | contig 18268 bp, 11 predicted proteins | sample 7449781 | NCBI WGS metagenome assembly JACCDW01 (sample SAMN15323449, study PRJNA562643) | freshwater metagenome | isolation source: river surface water | place: USA:Blue River Watershed | collected 2017-08-18
CTTGTGCCGACGGGGGTTTTCTGATGGTTGGCGGAACCGAAGCTTCAAATCTTGAAATTTCGGGAGCTGGAAAAGGGTTTATTGACTTTTGCATCATGAAAACCGACGCTACTGGCCGACTAATGTGGCAAAGAGCATTGGGCGGCACTAATTTAGATATTGCTTATGCAGCCGTCGAAACCACCGATAATGCTTTTATAATCGTAGGAGAAACGAACTCGACTAATGGTGATATGACGCCAAATTTGGGCCAGAAAGATGGCGTTTTAGTAAAATACTCAGCTACCGAAGGAAGATTACTTTGGAAAGTACTTACTGGCGGAGATGACATTGATGGCTTATATACCATCGAGAAGTCAAGCGAGGGAAAGGTTTTTGCGATGGGAATTAGCAGTTCGGTGATAGGAAAAGTAAAACCAAACGGTCCAGTGGGTGATGTTTGGGTCGTAAACGTCGAAAACTCAGGCTTTATTAATACGCATACCATGTTTGGTGGTGCCGATTCTGATATTGCTCGTGGAGCATTTCCGACCGCCGATGGTGGCTTTATTATTGCTGCAAACTCTGACTCAGTTGACGGCGATGTAACCGAAAACAAAGGAGGAACAGATTTTTGGGCTGTAAAGATTGGGAATCAACTTCCTGCCGATATAAAAACTTACAATGTAAGCCTTACACCCGAACAATATGTAAAACTTGCTTGGGAAACCTCAATGGAAGTACAATCGAAAAACTTCATCGTTGAGCGTAGCATAGATGGCATCAAATTTAACGTCATGAGCCAAATAGCGGCCTCCATTAATTCAAGTACAAAGAAATCTTATTCTTATATCGACGAAAAACCATTTTTAGGTAAAAACTATTACCGATTGAAATTCTATGATGCGGCGGGGAAAGAATTTATCTACAAAACACTTACTGTAACAGTATCTGTTTTAAGTTCAGAACCCAAGGTTTCGGAGCAAAAAGTTAAGATTTCTCCAAATCCCGTTGATAACGAGCGTTTTTTAATCGAAAGCTTAGATAAACCAATCACCAGTATTCAACTACTAAATATTATTGGCTTACCGATTCCTACCGAAAGTATTGTTCTTGATAATCAAAAAACAGAGGTTTTACTTCCTAAATCTCTCCCAAAAGGTTTATATTTTCTTGTTTTAGAAAGAGACAAAGCTCCATTCACCGAAAAAATAATTATCCGTTAAAATGTTTTTTGTTTAAATTAGCTTCTCAAAAGAAACTAATTTAAAATGAAAAAAAATATTAAGTGGGGAGTTATTGGTGTAGGAAAAATTGCTGAAAAGTTTGCAACTGATTTAAAGTCTGTAAAAAATGCTCAACTTTATGCTGTTGCATCATCATCTTCGCTCGACCGAGCCAAAGATTTTGCTGAACGCTACGAAGCCCCCTATTTCTACGATTCTTACGAGGGTATCTTTCAAACACCTGATTTAGATGCCATCTATATTGCCACACCACATACTTCTCACGCCGAGAATACTCTTTTGTGTTTAAAACACAAAGTACCCGTTTTGTGCGAAAAACCTTTTGCCATGAACCTAAAACAGGTGCAAACAATGGTGGAAGCGGCACGTGAAAACGACACCTTTTTGATGGAAGCCATGTGGACAAGGTTTATTCCAGCGATTCAGAAAACATTAGACCTAATTGCCGAAGGACGTATCGGAAAAGTACGGAATGTACAGGCTGATTTTGGCTTCAATGCTCCTTTTTTACCCGAAAAACGCTTATTAAACCCGAACCTCGGTGGTGGTGCTTTACTCGATATTGGCATTTACCCAGCCTATTTAAGCTTGCTTATCTTAGGCTATCCTTCTGAAATACAAGCTATTAGCAATTTTGGCAAAACTGGAATCGATGAAACAACCAGTTTTGTATTGGGCTATAAAAATGAAGCAACGGCAAACTTGAGTTGCACACTCAACTCACGTACACGTACAGAAGCCCTAATTTATGGCGAAAATGGCTACATTCATATCGAAGGACGATTCATGGAGGCAAAGCGAATAACACTTTACGAAACCGATAAAAAACCTGTAAAATTTAATTTTCCACGTAAAACCTTCGGCTATAATTTCGAGATTGAAGAAGTAAATGCATGTTTGAGAGCAGGAAAGAAAGAGAGTGAGAAAATGCCACTTTCGATGAGCGTGAAGCTTATTAGCTTGTTAAATGAGATTCGAGAAAAGGCGGGGATTTTTTATGATGGAATAGATTGAAAAACTATTCTTGTCGCAGTGGTAGAACGTCGGTATGGTTTTGAACCCACAGTGGGACTGCATACCGACGTTAAATTTTTTCAAATCAATACTGCTCAATAGCTCCAAAGAAAAATGAGCCTTCGATAGCCGCATTTTCGTCTGAATCTGAACCATGAATGGCGTTTTCACCCATTGATTTTGCATATTTTTTACGAATCGTACCTTCTTCGGCATTAGCTGGATTTGTTGCACCAATCAACGCACGGAAATCTGCTACTGCATTTTCTTTCTCCAAAATCATCGGAACGATTGGACCAGAAGACATCATTTCGCATAATTCGCCATAAAAAGGTCTTTCTTTATGTACTTCATAGAATTTACCTGCCTGTGCTGCCGATAATTGTGTTTTTTTCATTGCCACGATTCTGAAACCTGCCGCCTCAATCATCGCCGTAATGCCACCGATATGATTGTCCGCTACCGCATGTGGCTTAATCATCGTGAATGTTCTGTTTGTTGCCATGTGTAATAATATTTTGTTTAATATTTTTCACAAAATTACTTATTTTTAGATAGATTCTATCAAACCTTAAAAATCATTTTCTTTTTATCAAACCATAATAAGATTAAAAACCATATCAAAAGATAAGTCAAAGCACCCGCTAATGATGCGTTTTTGGGTTCTGTAAAAAATGGCTCTATCCAATGGCTATAAAGCCAAGTTACTAAACCCGCCGAGGGGCTTTCGGTGTTTTCGGGTTGAGCAATTTTTATCATATTTAATGCTCTTGGAATAATTCCCGAAAAGAAAAATACCAGCATCGGATTTACACCAAAAATCACAAAAGGTTTTGTCCAAGCATTTACTTCGAGTACATCAATCAGAAAATACAATACTCCAAGAACTACCAAAGCTATTCCTGCGGCATAACATACATACGAGCTTGTCCACAGTGCTTTGTTTATTGGGAATACCTCGTTCCAGATTGTACCAATCATTACACCAATTACACCAGCCGATAGTAGATAAACTGCTTTTTTATTTTTCGGAAAATCGTTTGTGAGCAATTTTCCAGTAAAAACTCCAGCCAACCCCGTTCCGATAGCAGGTAGTGTGCTTAAAATACCTTCGGGGTCCCAAGTTTTTGACGTTACCCAAAGGTGTCCTGGTAATAGATAATTATCCAACCAAGCGGCAAGGTTTGTGCCTTTCTCAAAGTTAGCTGCCCCTACATTCGGCACATCCACGAGAGCCATCAAAGCCCAATAAACGAGTAAGCAAGCCAAACCAATGATAATTTGTACGGTAGTATTGGTAGTAGCATAAATAATCGAGACAATCAGATAAACAATGGCTATTCGCTGCAAAACCCCAGGTATTCTGACCGAAGCAAAATCTTCAAAGCCCCCGAAACATAATATCATCATCAAGGCGAATAGCCCGACGGCTACATAAAGTTGTTTTTTTCGGTCGTATTCACCGAGTAATAAGATGGTTATGATAGCCGTAAAAACCAAACGAACCACCATTAAAGGTACACCTTCGAGCGAGCCAAGATGTATTTTTGAGAAAAAATTAAGCGATAAACCCAACAGAAATATTCTTAATGCACGGGTAGTAATTCTTTCTAAAACTGATTTATCAAACTTTTTTACGGGCATAGAAAGCACCGTAGAGATACCAACGATGAATAAGAAAAAGGGGAAAACTAAATCGGTTGGCGTACACCCATGCCATTCGGCGTGTTCGAGTGGGGCATAGATATGACCCCAGTCGCCTGGGTTATTCACGATAGTCATGAGCATGATGGTCATGCCTCTAAAAACGTCAATTGAGGTTAGGCGTTCTTTCATTAAATATTTAGGGTTTGTTGATGGCTGCAAGATAATCAATCTACTTGATTTTGTTGTAATTCAGCAATCAAATCAAATTCTTCGGTAAGTTTATAGCTCAATTTTTCAAAAATTGCATAAAATTTTTGATATTTCTGATGATTGGATTGGTTAGGTTGATAAACTTTTGAAGACTGTATTGTGGTTGCGGCTTCTTCCAATGAACCAAAAACGCCCATTTCGGTCAGTGCCAACATTGCCGCACCCACATTAGCACTATCGTGGTTATCATTGATATATACTTGTTTGCCAAACATATCCGAAATAATTTGCGACCAAAGCGGTAACGTAGCATAAGTGCCATTGACATAAAGTTTATCGATTTTTCGATAAGTTTGAAGCAGTTTACCAATACTATATATTTCAAACAAAATTCCTTCGATGGTTGCTCTTACAAAATGCGATTGTTCGTGCGTAATGTTAACCCCAAAATAAACACCACGAGCGTTGGCATTCCAGAGTGGAGCTCTTTCGCCCAGTAGATAAGGCAGGAAAAGTAAACCATTGGCACCAGCCGAAACTTGGGCAGCCTCTTTGAATAAATCGTTGAGACTATCTTCAAAATCAAGGCCATTACTAAAACTACCGAATTGTCGAGCAAACCACTCAAAAGCAACCCCTCCATTATTCGTAGGGCCACCCGAAACGTATAGTCCTTTATCTAAAATATAGTTGAAGAAACGTTGTTTTTCGTCTCTTAAAACCTCTTTTCCTGCCACCCTTACGGCCCCGCTTGATGTTATCGAAATGGTTGCCTTCCCTTCCCCGACCACACCCGAACCGAGTGTTGCGAAACATCCATCGCTGCTACCTACTATCAGCTTTGTTTTGTCTGAAAGCCTCAGAGACTTTGCTAAAGCGGGTCGAAGTCTTAGCTCTGAATTAAAAATCGAAACTGGTTTTGAAAGGTGTTCGGCCGAAATGCCCGCAAAATTAAGCGATTTACTCTCCCACGCTAACTCATGAGTATTAAAAAAACCAGTAGCCGAAGCCAAACTATAATCAATTAGGTATTCGCCCGTAAATTGATACAAAATATATTCTTTAAGCGAAATAAACTTACTTGTTTTTGCAAAACGCTCAGGGTCATGGTTCTTAATCCAAGTTACTTTTGCCAGCGGCGACATCGGATGGATGGGCGTACCCGTAGCTTGGTAGATTTCGGCTCCCAACGCAGACGTTTTCAGTTCTGCCGAAATCTTACTTGCCCTATTATCTGCCCAAATAATGGCATTTCCCAAAGGCGTTCCATTTTTGTCAACTGGCAAAATGCTGTGCATAGATGAACTAAAAACAACCGCTATAACCTTGCTTTTTTTCATAAATGCAGGGTCATTGAGCAAGCCTTTTAATACAAAAAGTACCGTAATAAAAACCTGTTCGGGGTCTTGCTCGCTATAATCTGGCTGCGTATGAAAGGTCGGATACGTTCCTTTACGGGCAGCAATCTGCTTGCCTTTCAAGTCAAAGGCAATAACCCGTACTGCCGTTGTTTCGATGTCGATAGTTATAATTGTTTCCATAATACCCCCTCGCTCCTAATAGGGAGCGAGGGAAAATGTTTTTTTTATTTTGGTCGAAAATATTGTTAGCTCTCTTTTTAGGGATTAGGCGTTTTTCTAAAATATCCTGGTGTATAGCCTGTTAATTTCTTAAACGTCGTTGAAAAATGTTGTGAGGAGTAAAACCCCGTATCTAAAGCAATATCAGTCAGACTAATAGTAGTTGTTTTGAGTAGACGAATCGCCTCCGAAATTCTCAGATTTATGAGATAATTGAGCGGTGAGAAACCCGAATATGACTTGACTTTTTCGGTGAAAGCTGTAGTGCCTAAACCCACAATAATGGCCATTTCTTCGACTGTCCACGGGTGAGCGAGGTTTTCACGCAAAATTTGGTCAAGTTTTTGGAAAGTCTGCGAAAAATCTCTGCGTTGGTTATCTTGTTTGCTCATTTGGCGAGCAATTCCAATCAATAATTCATCAATTAAATGATTGATTCTTGTCTTAAACCCCAATTCATTACTGGTAATTTCGTTTTGAATTTTGATTAAAACTTCGCCAATTAATTTGAAATTTTGTAGAATAGGTTTTTTATTAAGCGAAAAAAGTTTTCCGATTAGGCGTTGCTCGGTTTCCGATATTCCGCTCCAATCTCCCAAAATTAGTTCACCGTCTTCCGAAAAAAAACGAGGATTTATAGTAATTGAAAGAACCGAACCAACATCCCACATTTCTTTTGCTCCGCCAAAATGCTGCTTTGGAAAAACCAGAATTGCATCATTCGGAAAAGCCGTAATCTGCTGGTTATCAAGCACCCAATCTAATTTTCCTTCCAAAACATAGATAATTCTCAATCCATGATTTTCTCTTAAGGGCAACGAACTTGGCAGCACATGCTGAGTCTTTTTTAGAAAAAACTCAATAAGATGCGGAAAAGCAAATAGTTCTGTCGATTTACCCTTATGAAAAGAAAACTGAGACATCTAATTGTTCATTATTAAAAATCACATAAAAATATTACAAATATTTCATGCAATCGTTACAAAATTCACCACTGAATTTATTTAGAAGTTTATACCAAAAACCTTTCAGAAATTTGGTATTAATAAATAAACTTATCGTTTAACTCATGAAAAAACAACTCCTATTATTTATGCTGTTGATGTGTACATCGGCAGTTCTTTACGCACAAAAAATTTCGGGAAAAGTTACCTCCTCAAAAGAAGGAGTGTTACTTCCTGGAGTTTCGGTGCAAGTAAAAGGTACAAACACTGGTACTAATACCAATTCGGATGGAAGCTATAGTGTTAATGCACCATCTAATGCTACACTTGTTTTTAGCTTTATTGGCTACAAAACTCAAGAAATTAAAGTTGGAAATCAATCAGTTATCAATGTTTCGTTAGATGAAGATGCTCAACGTCTCGATGAAGTAGTTGTTACCGCTTTAGGAATTAAGAAAGAAGCAAAAAAATTAGGTTATGCTACCTCAACTGTCAATCGTGAACAATTAACCGAGAACCGTACACCCAATCTGATGAATGCCTTAACAGGTAAGATTGCAGGTGTGAATATCTCAGGATTAGGAACTGGCCCTGCTGGAACTTCAAAGATTAGAATAAGAGGACAGTCTTCTATTTCTGGACAAAATAATCCATTAATTGTGGTCAATGGTGTGCCAATTGATAACACCAACTTTGGAACAAACCCAGGAAATGCGGGTGCTGATAACTCAATCGGCGTAAGAGGTGGCGGAAATACCTCTGATGGTGGTGATGGTTTATCATCAATCAACCCTGATGATGTAGAAAGTATGACTGTGCTGAAAGGAGCTACTGCTGCTGCACTCTATGGTTCACGTGCCAAAGATGGCGTAATTATGATTACAACCAAATCGAAAGGTGATAACAAAGGTATAGGCGTAACTTTTAACACAAACTTCACGAATGAAACCCCTTTAGATTATACCGATTTTCAGTACGAATATGGCCAAGGTGAAAACGGCGTAAGACCCACAACGGCCAACCCAACCTCAGGCCAATGGTCGTTTGGTGAGAAGTTTCAGCCAGGCATGACCCAAGTTTTGTTCGATGGTGTAACAGTACCTTACGAGCCGCAATACAACCGCATTCGTAATTTCTATCGTAACGGGCAAAACTTTACCAATACTATTTCATTATCAAGTTCGGGCGATAAAGGTGGCATGAACCTATCTTTTTCAAACATGGATAATAAAGGTATTGTACCAAATAATACTTTCAACAGAAAAACACTCAATTTGGGTTTTTCATATAATTTATCGAAAAAATTAAGTTTTGCAGGAAATATCAACTACTCAAACGAGTTCAACAAAAACCCACCAAACGTTGCCAACCAAGATAATTCGATTCCGACAGCCCTCTCAAATATGGCCAACTCAATGCCTTTGAGTTTGTTGGAAGAAAAGAAATTTAACGCCGCAGGAAATGAATTTATTTATTCAAGATTCATGAATCGTACGAACCCTTATTTCACTTTATCGGAGCAATTTCAGAATATTCGTAGAGATAGAATGTTTGGAAATGTTTCAGTAAAGTATAATCTTACTGATTGGCTTTATGTACAGGGACGTATCGGACAAGATTTTTGGTCACGTGACCAAGAGTTCAATAACTTTGCAACGGGTACAGCTTCGTTGGCTGCCGCACCTGCGGGTTTTGTGAATGGGGCATTTACACAAGAATCCAGAAGATTTAGAGAAACCAATACCGATATCTTGATTGCGGCTTCAAAAACTTTCGGAGACTTTGGTATTGACGTCAATCTTGGTGGCAACCAAATGTATCGCCGTTCAGATTTGAACTCTACGGCTGTTCAAGATTTTGTTGTAAGAGGCTTATACACCGTTATGAATGGCCGCGTAAAAGACCCAATCTATGGCTTATCTGAAAGAGCCGTAAACTCTATCTATGGTTCGAGTGAGTTTTCATACAAAAACTACTTATTTGTAAACGTAACCGCAAGAAATGACTGGTTTTCGACACTTTCACCTGAAAATCGTAGTATTTTGTATCCATCGGTTTCAGCAAGTTATGTTTTCTCGCAGTCATTTAATAATGTACCAAGTTGGTTGAATTTCGGTAAACTACGTGTTGCCTATGCAGAAGTAGGTAGCGACACCGACGTTTCGCCTTATTCAAACAATCTATTTTATGGTATCAACTCAAACTTATTAAGTAATCCAGCGGGTGCATTGCAGCCAGTGGGTGGTTCGTCAGGAAATACGCTTCCAAACGCTAATCTTCGCCCAATGCGTGCCTCAGAAAAAGAAGCTGGTATCGAGTTGAAAATGTTTAATAATCGAGTAGGTTTAGATTTTGCGGTTTACCAAAAAATAACAACCGACCAAATTGTTTCGGCACAAATTTCTGATGCTTCTGGGTTTACAAGTACACTCATCAATAGCGGACGTAGCCGCACAAATGGAGCAGAAGCTTTATTAAACTTAGTTCCTGTAAAAACCTCTGCTTTCCAATGGGATATTACTATCAATGGCTCTTACAATAAAACAAAAGTGCTTAGCTTATTGACAGACACTCCTGGCGAAAGAATTACGGTCGGAACGCACGTTTTCAACGGAGAACTTCGCCAAGTAGTTGGCCAAGAAATGGGGCAAATATATGGTTTTGGCTTCCGTCGTGATGCTAATGGTCAACAAGTTTTCGGAGCAAATGGTATTCCACTTCGCACAGCCGACTTGATTTCTTATGGTAGTGCCTTACCGAAATGGGTGGGTGGTATCAATAATGCTTTTAATTATAAAGGAATCACCCTATCGGCTTTGATTGATTTCAAATTAGGAAACATGATGCTCTCTGGCTCAAACTTTAACTTCTACCGTCATGGTTTGCATCAAAATACTCTTGTTGGACGTGATACGGGTGGGGTTATCGGTGTTGGCGTAAACGAAAAAGGTGAACCAAACACCGTAAAAGCAAACGTGCAAGATTACTGGTCAGTAGTTCGTTCGTTGGCAATCATTGAGCCAGTGGTTTACAACGGCGGTTTCTGGAAACTACGCCAAATTACAGCGGGCTACGATTTTACTAAATTTCTTCCTAAAAACTCGGTCATCAAAGGTGCGAAACTTAGCTTAGTGGCAAACAATGTTTTATTGCTCAAAAAATGGGTAGATAACATTGACCCTGAATCATTCGGCTATTCTTCTGATAACCTTGTTGGAATGGAGTCGCACGGTTTACCAACAACCCGAAGCATGGGCTTTAATTTGAATGTAAAATTTTAAGCCGAAGATGACTAAGTAATTAATTTAAAAATGAATTTGAAATGAAAAATATCATAAAAGCTCTATTGTTATCTATTCCATTCTGGGGGCTAACAAGTTGCGATAAAGGTTTCGACGAACTAAATATCAACAAAACCGCCGCAACATCTGTAAACCCAGTTTTTATTCTCAACAATGCCACCATTAATAGCACGTATGCTCCTGGTACAGTTATCTATGAACTTGGTATCGTGCAACAAATGGTATCGCCCAACTCTGGGGTTTTAACGGGGGCAAACTTTAATCAAGATAGCCGTGATAATACGGTTCAAAACTGGCAAAAATACTACCGTACGGTCATCAGAAATACACAAGATGTAATCGACCAAACGAAAGATGTGCCTGCACGCTCGAACCTCTATAATATGGCTCGTATCTTACAAGCGTATGCTTATATGGTAACTACTGATTCGTATGGTGATATTCCTTACGTAGAAGCAGCCAAAGGCTATACACAACAAATTGTATTACCTAAGTACGATACCCAACAGACTGTTTATGCGGGAATAATTAAAGAATTAACCGATGCTTCGGCGGCCTTAGATGCAACAAAAACTGTAGAAACAGCCGATGTTTTATATGGCGGAAATATCGTATTATGGAAAAAGTTTGCTAATTCTCTTTTACTACGTGCGGGTATGCGCCTGAGCAAAGTAGATGCTGCCCAAGCACAGTCGGTTGTGAATAAAGCCGTAGCCGCTGGTGTTATGGAGCTAAATACCGAAAATGCAATGGTTCGCCACGATGCTAATTATGTGAATGCTGTAGGTAATATGCTCAATTCAACTGAAGCTGCTAATATTTATATGGCTGCTCCGTTTGTTGATTACTTGAAGAAAACAAACGACCCTCGTCTGAAATCTATTGCGGTTCGATACGTCGGAGCAAAGTCTGGCCCCGAACAAGTAGCCTCAAGAGCAAGCACTGACCCAACCGTACAAATAGGAATGCCTTTTGGCTTTGATAATAGCACAATCTCGGCCGAAGTGACAAAGAATAAATTAGCAAGTTTCTATGATTTTACGCAAGTAGATAGAACTCGTATGGCTAAGAACACCGCTCCAAATTTCTTGGTAACGGCTGCTCAAACGCAACTATTATTAGCAGAAGCCGCTCAAAAAGGTTGGGTAACAGGCTCAACGGCTGAAGCATATTTCAACAAAGGCGTTAGACTACACATGGAGCAACTGGCGATTTTTGATGCCAATTCAGCCGTTGCACCTGCGGCTATTACGGCATATTTGGCAGAAAATCCATTTAAAACCGCTACTGCCTTAGAGCAAATCAATACACAGTATTGGGTAGCGTCGTTTTTGAATGGCCCCGAAGCTTTTGCCAATTTCAGAAGAAGCGGTTTCCCTGTATTAACCCCAAACCCTTTCCCTGGAAAAGCCATTAAAGGTACGTTTATTCGCCGTCTAACCTATCCAAACTCCGAAATTTCGGTTAATAGTGTCAATGTAAAAGAAGCCATCGGCCGTCAAGGAGCAGATGATTTAGACACCAAGGTTTGGTGGGATAAATAAGCCTTTTTCGAGAACCCTATCAATAAATCATTTGGATAAATCTTTCAGTTATCCAAATTTGTTGATAGGGTTTCGTATTTTTATGGCACTAATCAAAATATATATAAAATTTTAGTAGAAATTATGCAAATCGGACTCGTAGGACTCGGTAAAATGGGTTATAATTTGGCTCTCAATCTCAGAAACAACAATTACGAAGTAGTTGCTCATGATGTAAATGAAACATCGGTTGATAAAATTGGAGAAGAAGGTGGCATCTTGGGTGCCTATTCCTTAGAGAGTCTATGTAGCAAACTCAAAGGACGGAAAGTAATTTGGCTAATGGTTCCATCGGGCGAAATCGTAGATGGGGTTATCGAAGAATTGAGCGAATATTTGAAACCAAAAGATATTGTTATTGATGGTGGAAATTCAAATTTTAAAGATTCGGTCAGGAGATATAACGTACTTAAAGAGAAACAAATCGAATTTCTTGATTGCGGAACAAGTGGTGGTACAAGTGGAGCATTGAACGGTGCTTGTACCATGATTGGTGGCGATAAATCAACTTTTGAGTATGTAGAGAAAGTTTTCAAAGATATTTCGCTCGAAAACGGTTATTTATACACTGGAGAGGCAGGCAGCGGACATTTCGTAAAAATGGTACATAATGGTATCGAATACGGCATGATGCAAGCCATTGCCGAAGGTTTTGAAGTATTTGAAAAATCGAACTACGACCTTGATTTTGAGGCCGTTGCCAAGCTTTTCAATCATGGTTCGGTAGTACGTGGTTGGTTGATGGAGTTGACCGAAAATGCGTTCAGAAAAGATGCTAAGCTCGATGCTATCAAAGGAATTATGCACTCTTCAGGCGAAGGCAAATGGACTCTCGAAACAGCCCTCGATATGGGTGTGGCTACACCAGTAATCGCCCTTTCTTTGATGATGCGATATCGCTCGCAACAGACCGATACATTCTCTGGAAAAGTGGTGGCAGCTCTAAGAAACGAATTTGGCGGACACGCAGTGGAGAAAGCCTAAACGATGAGCCAACAATATTTTACAGGACTTGACATAGGCACAACCAGTACAAAAGCCGTTGTTTTTGATATTTCGGGCAAGGTGCTGACACAAAAAAGCATTTCCTACGAAATGTTTCATAACCATCCCAATTGGAGTGAGCAAAATCCCGACGAAATTTACGAGGCGGTTAAACAATGCTTGGCTTTTCTCGATAAACGTTCCTTACTCGAAACCCTGAGTATGTCATCGGCCATGCACAGCATTATGGCGGTTGATGAAGATGGCAAACCTCTGACAAGCTTAATCGTTTGGGCAGATAATCGTGCTATCGAAATAGGCAATAAGCTGAAAGCAAGCCCCGTAGGTCAAGAAATCTATCATCGTACAGGTACACCCATTCATCCATTCTCATTCCTCTGTAAAATTTTGTGGTTAAAGGAAAATGAACCCGATGTTTTTGAGAAAGCCCATAAGTTTATCGGAATAAAAGAATACGTTTGGCACAAAATATTCGGTGAATATGAAATAGACGAATCGCTCGCTTCAGCTACGGGCATGATGAACATTCAAGATTTATGCTGGGATACCAAAGCCTTAGCGTTGGTCGGAATTGGGGAAGAGAAGTTACCTAAAATCGTTCCAACGACCTTTTTACGTACCAAACAAGATAAAAAATACTTCATCGGCGGAGCCGACGGCCCTCTGGCTAATCTTGGCACAGGTGCGATGGGCAAAAGCAAGTTGGCGTTTACGATGGGTACGAGCGGGGCGGTAAGAATTTGTGTGGACGAATACTACACCGACCCACAAATGCGAACATTTAATTATTTACTCACTTCTACTCAGCATGTTATTGGTGGGGCAACCAATAATGGTGCGGTAGTGATGCAATGGTTAAAAGAACAAATCTTACAAACCAACACCTCGACTGAAGAATTGATAGCAAACGCACATAAAACACCCGCAGGGGCGGAAAACCTTTTGTTTTTGCCCTATATTTTAGGCGAAAGAGCCCCCGTCTGGAATGCCAACGCCAAAGGTGTTTTTTTCGGGTTAAGTATCAATCATTCACAAGCCCACCTGACTCGTGCTGTCATGGAAGGCCTCATTTTGAATCTATATTCAGTCGGGAAGGTGTTGATGGAGAAATTTCCCGTTGATGAAATCTGTGCCAGCGGAGGTTTTGCTAAGAGCGATTTTTGGTTACAACTTGTAGCCGATGTTTTTCAGAAAAAAGTTGTCATTACTGATAACGTTGAGGGTTCGGCTTGGGGGGCGGTACTTTTAGCCTTGAAAGGCTTAGGTTTAGAAACAAAAACTTCAGCCCAAACTACCGAAAAAGTTTTTTTACCCGATACCACAAAAGCCGAACTTTATGCTCAACTACACCAAAAGTTTGAGCGTTTATATCTGAAACTTCAAGACGAATTCTGAAATACAGTTCATCTCATGCTCCGAGCGATTACTCAATGATATATTTCATTAAATAATCGCTCGGTTTTTTGTTGGAATCAAATAAATGATGCAAATTCATTGCTTAAAACCATTCATTTATTCCGACCATGAATCGCAAAGACTTTATCAAACAAATATCATTTGCTACCTTTTTATTGGCCGATGGCAGTATAATCCCTGCATTTGCCGAAAACTTATCTTCAAAAAAATCAAAACTTCGGTTCGTAGTAGCTTCTGACGGGCATTTCGGGCAACCAAAAACTGACTATAAGGCTTATTTCGAGACTTTTGTCAATAACGTAAATGCCCAACACCGTGAGCAAAAATTTGATTTCTGCGTAATCAATGGCGATATTATTCATGATGATGTAAATTTCTTATCGACAGCTAAAAGTCACTTCGATGACCTCGAAATGCCCTATTTCGTAACACAAGGCAACCATGACCACGCCACGCCCGAGCAATGGGAGCGTGTATGGGGCGTGCCTGTCAACTACGATTATGTCTTGGGTAGCAACGCATTTCTATTCGGAACAACCTCAAACGTTGAAGGGAAATATCTTCCGCCCAATATTGAGTGGTTTAAATCAAAGCTTGATGAGCACAAAAAGAAGAAAAACATCTTTATTTTCATACATATTACGCCCGTAAAATGGACTGATAATGCGGTAGATAGCAAAGAATTTCAAGAATTACTGAAACAGTATAAAAATGTTAGAGCGGTTTTCAACGGCCATGACCACGACCAAGAAACAGTAAAAACCCATGAAGGGATTCCGTATATGTTTGATTCTCACATTGGCGGAAATTGGGGAACAACTTATCGAGGCTACCGAATTGTAGAATTACAGGCAGAAAACAAACTCCTGACCTACATCATGAACCCAACTACTAAAATCAACGAGGCAACTGTTTAATACTTACTCAATCTTTTTCAACCTTACATAAAACGAATGAATGAATTTTTAACCCGTCGCAACTTCCTAAAAATTACAGGAATCACGACTGCCATTTCGGCTTTTCCAGAGGTCAGTTTTGGCAAAAACGATGAAATTATCATCGGGCACAACACACACAAATACCGAGTAAAAGTAGGCTGGGGAGTGCTGGATGCAGGCAAAAACCCTGTAAACGACTGCCACGAAATGGTAGAAGATGCCAAAGGTCGCCTAATTATGCTCGGCAACGAAACCAAAAACAATGTGTTGATTTATGACAAGTCGGGAAAATTGCTCGAAACTTGGGGAACAACCTACATTGGCGGTCATGGGCTTACGCTCTTGAATGAAGGGGGCGAGCAATTTCTACTCATTTGCGATACCGACCGCCATCAGGTTATCAAAACTGATTTGAAAGGAAAAGAGATTTTCAAGATTGAATATCCAAAAGAAACGGGTGTCTATGACCACCCTGCTCAGTTTAAACCAACCGAAAGTGCCGTAAACCCTGCTAATGGCGATATTTTTGTGACGGATGGCTACGGCTTAAATTATGTGATTCAGTACGATTCAAAAGGAAAATATATTCGTCATTGGGGCGGTGGCGGCGATGGCGTAGATAAATTTAAGTGTAATCACGGCATTGTGGTTGATACGCGAAACAAGCAAAATCCAACGCTAATTGTTACTTCAAGAATAGAAAACTGTTGGAAACGCTTCACGCTCGATGGCAAATATATTTCTACGATTGCTTTGCCTGGAACTTACATTTGTCGCCCCGTAATCAAAGGTGAAAATTTGTATGGTGCTGCTTTCCGCTCAACGTCAGATTCTTACCCCAACTCTGGCTATATCACAATTCTGGACAAAAACGACCGAGTTGTTTCAACTCCAGGAGGAAGTGAGCCAATTTATCAAAACAATCAACTTCAAGAACAACGCAAACAAGACCCATGTAAGGTTTTCTTGCACCCGCATGATGTGTGCGTAGATAGCAACGATAACATTTATGTGCCACAATGGGCTTCTCGTAAGACTTATCCGATTATGTTGGAGCGAGTTTAAGATATAATCAATTTTTTGAGCAGAGAATAAGTTTATTAACCACGGAGTTTCATAAAGTTTAGCAAAGAGTTTCACGAAGTATGCAAAAAACTCTGTGAAACTCCGTGTTTAAACTCGTTTTTTACTCCGTGGTAGAAAAATAAACTTAAATCCTGCCACCTAACCTCTTCAAATACTCCAAACGAACAAAATTTATGGTAAATTTGTATTTTAATACAGACAAAAGTAGCCTAAAATAGTTAAACTACTTATTGGCGTACAAATACTTGATTTACCACAAATTTTCATGCTTTACCCCCAAAATATAGAACAAAAATTAGGTTTCGATAAAATCCGTGAACACATTACCGAGCAGTGTGTGAGTTCGCTTGGACGTGCTTTTGTCGAAAAAATTCGTTTCTCTGATGATTTCAAGATAATCGACCGTTTGCATCGTCAGGCGGCCGAGTTTAAGCTAATCCTACAAACTGAATCTGATTTTCCGCAACAAAATTATATTGATGTCAGCGAGGCCCTTTCTCGTGCCGCTATCGAAGGTGCTTTTGTGAGCGAAGAACAATTTTTTGAAATAAAACTTTCACTTCGCACGATTCAGCAAATCATCCATTTCTTTAAGGTAAAAGAAGACCACATCTATCCCGAGCTCAAAACACTCGTTACGAATTCACTGCCCGTTTTAGCCGATGGAAAAAGTAGTGCCGATGGTTGGGCTGCCGTAATTTCGCAAATTGATAAAATAATTGATGAGCGTGGAAAAGTACGAGATAACGCTTCGCCTGAGTTAATGGATATTCGTCGTCGATTGATTTCCGAACAAAGCGATTTACGAAAAACGTTGGAGCGAATCCTTCGTACGGCCCGTAACAGTGGGTGGATTGGCGATGAAATGTCGCTTACGGTGCGTGATGGCCGCATGGTGATTCCGATTTTGTCCGAACACAAGCGTAAAGTCAAAGGTTTCGTGCATGACGAATCGGCAACTGGACAAATGGCGTTTATCGAACCCGCTGAAGTTTTAGAAGCTAACAACGAAATCCGAGATTTAGAAGCCCGTGAACGTCGAGAAATCGTGAAGATTTTAGAGCGTTTGACAGACTTCATTCGCCCGCACGTACCTGCGTTGCGTAAAGCCTATCTTTTTCTTGGAATCATAGATTTTATTGGAGCAAAAGCTAAGTTTGCCTTAGAAATTGATGCTACAGCCCCACTTTTGGTCGAAAACCAAGCTCTTGAATGGTACAGAGCCAAGCATCCGCTTTTGTATCTTTCTTTCAAAAAACAATCTAAAAGTGTAGTACCGCTGAGCATAAAACTCGATAAAGATAACCGAATTGTGTTGGTTTCTGGCCCCAATGCGGGCGGAAAGTCAGTTATGCTCAAAACCATCGGTTTGGTGCAATACATGGCTCAGTGTGGTTTGCTTGTGCCCATTTCGCCCGACTCAAAAGTGGGTGTTTTTAAGAATATTTTTATTGATATTGGCGACGAACAAAGTATCGAAAACGACCTCAGTACGTATAGTTCACACCTTACGAACATGAAACATTTTGTGAATTTTGCGAATAAATTCACCTTGTTTCTCATTGATGAGTTTGGTACTGGAACCGAGCCAAGTTTGGGCGGAGCAATTGCCGAGTCTATTTTGGAGCAATTACTGAAATCGAATGCTCATGGCGTAATCAATACGCACTACACAAATCTGAAAGTTTTTGCCGATAAACATAATGGAACGGTAAATGGTGCGATGAAATTCGATGCCGAACATTTAGAGCCGCTCTACGAACTTGAAATCGGAAAACCTGGTAGTTCATTTGCGTTGGAAGTAGCTCAAAAAATCGGTTTATCGAAACATATCGTTGATAACGCCAAACGAAAACTCGGCACACAACAGATTGATTTCGAGAAATTGATAAAAGAACTCGAGATTGAACGAAAGGTTTTCTCAGAAAAAAACAAAGAATTTATTGAGAAAAATCAGAAACTCACTACCACTCTTGAGCAATATACTGGCTTAAAGAGTTTCTTAGAAATTGAGAAAAAGAAAATTCTAAATGAAGCTAAAGCCCAAGCTAAAGAATTACTGAAAGAAGCAAACCGAAAAATAGAAAATACGATTCGTGAAATAAAAGAAGGCAAAGCCGAAAAAGACATCACGAAGCTGATTCGTCAAGAACTTCAAGAATTTGAGCAAAAAGAGTTGAAACTACAAAAAGTAGAAGAAACCAAAGCCCCCGCTGGCGAAGAATGGGAGACTGGTAGCGGAGATATTGGTATAAATGATTACGTTAGAATCAAAGGACAACCAACCATTGGGCAAGTTTTAGCCATCAAAGGTAAA
>JACCDW011597010.1_pt1 | contig 18266 bp, 27 predicted proteins | sample 7449781 | NCBI WGS metagenome assembly JACCDW01 (sample SAMN15323449, study PRJNA562643) | freshwater metagenome | isolation source: river surface water | place: USA:Blue River Watershed | collected 2017-08-18
CCACCGCCACCGCCACCGCCACCACCCGTAGGGCGACCTTGACCACCGCCACCGCCACCAGCAACCAAAAGGAGACTGACCAGTACTGGGGGGCTTGGCCAGTTGCCAGCCGCCACAGCCTGCAACTGAGTTGCTAAAGACCAAACCCCCGACGCAGCCAAGCTAGTAGGGTCGGGGCTTGTAGCGGAAATGACGCCGCCTTTGTAGCGCATGCTCATGGACGGCGCTCCCTATTAGCTATTGATCTCTTCCCAGCTAGTGGTCACCACAAGATCGCTGGCCGTGCCTGCGACAGCGCCAATCGATTGGTTTTCCAGCAGATAGAAGCTCGTGGTTTTGTCAGTGACAATCAGCGTTGCATCAGCAGGCACCGAGATAGTCGATGCAATTGCGTATGCCGTACCGCCAAGAGCGGCAGCGCTGTAGATGTTGATCGTAATGTCTGCGGCGGCAGAACCATCGACGTTCGCAACGACGATGCTGTTGATTTTGAAGACCTTGCCGCTGGATGCGGCGTTGCTCACAAGACTGGTGGCGCTGGTCGTTGTCAGCGAAACCTGCGAGGAATTGCCGTAAATCGCGGCAACGTTGACAATATTCGGATTAGCCATGGTTTCTCCTTACAGGCCAAAGATCATTGCAAAAGCGATACTCTGGCCTTTAGATACGCCAGACGCGGGGAGGGCAGTTGATTGCCAAGTCGTACCGTTGGAAGTCAGCACGTTACCAGCAGTGCCGGGGGCGACAGTCTGGACCGCAGAAGTACCGTTGCCCAGAATAACGTTGTTCGCGGTCAGTGTAGTTGCGCCCGTACCGCCGTAGGCAACGCCCAGCGCGGTGGTCAGGTTGAGTGCATTGATGGTGGCGGTAGTACCGTTGAACGTGAAGTTGGCAGAACCTGCCAGCGCGCCGTTATTGTTGTACTGAACCTGGGTGTTAGAGCCGCCAGCCGAAGCGCCAACCTGCACATAGTCCGTGCCATTAAATACCACCAACGCACGCTGCCCTGCGGCAATCGTTACGCCCGTCTGACCCGACGCCTTGATGGTCACGCCATAGGTCGAATCAGTGTTGTTGACGATGTACGTCTTGCTGCTGCTAGGGCCGGTAATGACCTTTGTTGCCGTCAGCGGGCCTACAACTTTTAGGATGTAGTACTGCGCCGTCGTGCTTCCAATGTTGTCACCAGCCGCAGCGCCCGTTGTATTGGCCAGGGTAACCGCACCATCGCCCGTCAGGGTCAAAGTGCCAGCAATCGCAATGTCAACATAGTCGGTAAGACCGTTGTTGACCTCATTGCCCCATTCGCCCGAAAGCTCACCTTGCACCGGAAGCGCAAGGTTTAGGTTTGGTGTGCGTCCTGTCGTCATTTATAACCCCTATTCCGTGTTTATTAGCGACCAATTCGTGTTCTGGGTATCGTTAATCACACCCCATTCCACCGTCTGCACATTACTGATATTTTGCCAATTTGCGGTCTGGATGTCATCTATAACTTCCCAGAACTTACGTACGCTAACTTGGTCGGCGGCAAGGGCATTTTCAACCAGAGAAGCAACAAACTGCGCCGCCGCCGCGTTGATATCTTGCGCCACCACCGCCTCGGATACCGCCGCCCCCATAGTATGGGAAGCCGCCGCCTGATCGGTTGCGGTTGCGCCCTCCGCAATCTGTACTTCAATAGTAAACGCAGATTCAACACTGTCTGTTGCAGTGGCAGTCTCCGCGACAGACACCGGATAGATGGGCGCCTGAGAAATCGCATCTGTACCCGTCGCCGTTTCAGCAACATCAGCCTCAAGCGTCCGGGCTGAACTGACCGCATCTGCCCCGGTAGCAGAATCGGCCACCGCTGCGCCAAACTCTGCATTAGCTGCAACGGCATCCGCTCCAGCAGCCGTTTCCTCAGCCACCGCGCCAAAATTGGCGTTTGCCGATATCGTATCCGCGCCGGTAGCTGTATCGGCAACGCTGGCCTCGACCGTTACAAGGGTCGAAATTGCGTCCGTGCCCGCTGCCGTCTCGTCAACTGCTGCCTGAGCAGTCAGATTAGTTGAGACACTGTCCGACCCAGTCGAGGCTTCATCAACCTGTGCCGCAGCCAATTGGCTTGCTGCAACCACATCCGCGCCCGTAGCCGTCTCGTTGACTGCCACACCTATCGCGTTTGTCGCGCTGATTGCATCGGCACCGCTGGCCGTCTCGTTGACTGCTGCACTTAGCGCGTTTGTCGCACTGACAACGTCCGAGCCGGTAGCCGTCTCGTCAACCGAAGCATTTACCGCAGTTGCCGCGCTAACAACATCCGCGCCCGTGGCCGCCTCGTTGACTGCTGCACTTGCCGTATTTGCTGCACTGATCTCGTCAGTACCCGTCGCCGTCTCAGAAATTTCGGCAGCTATGGGTAAAGCGGAAACAACCGTGTCAGACCCGGTGGCGGTCTCAGTAACCGCAGCGGATAGCGCTTGGGTGGCGCTTATCTGGTCCGCGCCAGTCGCCGTATCGCTAACTGCTGCGCTGATGCTGTTATTAACCGAGATCTGATCTGCGCCAGTAGCAGTCTCATCGACCGTCGAATTTACAGCCGCTTCCGCGCTAATTGCATCCGTGCCAGCAGCAGTCTCACTAACAGTCGGACTTACTGCATTTGCTGCGCTAACAGCATCCGAGCCTGTTGCCGTATCAGAAACGGCAGCACCAAATGTCGCAACAGCCGAAACAGTATCCGTACCTGTGGCTGTCTCGGCAATTGCGGGATTGAGCGTACTAGCTGCGCTAACAGTATCCGCACCAGATGCGGTTTCACTTACTGCGGTTCCAACTATTCGCTCAGCACTAATTGCATCGGAACCTGTATCGGTTTCAGTAACCGACCGTTCGTATACGGAGCCGCCCCACGCGGCTTGACCCCACGTGCCAGAACCCCAACCCCCCTCACCGACTACGACAGGAGTTGAAGCCGCTGTTGACGTGGCACCAAATGCGGCTCCTGCGAATGGTGCAATGCCGAACACAATTTATGCCCAAGTTCCTACGCTGACGTTTGCGCCGCTTGCGCCAATAGGATAGATCTTGAAGTACGAATTAGCGGCTGTAGTGTATGCCGCGCCGGGAGCCGCACTCAACTGATACTGAGGAATAAACGTGCCGCCCACGTTGATCGAGACCATGCCCTTGACCAACACCATGATGTAGCTGTTGGTAGTAACGCCAGAAATCAGCGAATACGCGGTTGCAGCCTGAATAAAATTTGGCTGCAAGTTGCCCACTGTGGAAGTGGTAGCCGTAAAACCTGTACCGTTGTACTGGCCGTTTAGCTGATACGCGATATTGTTGAGCGTTGCAGTGCCACCAAACAACAAACTAAAACTGTGCGATGTTGAGCCGCTTGTTTTAGAAAACGCGTAGACCGCCTCAAACGCGTAGTAGGTCGAACCAGATAGCGTAACGCCAACACCAAATATGCTCTGCGCGGTATTTACGTTGGATCCTACATACGCGCTATTGAGCACATAAAGTTGCTCGCCGGGAACCACGCCTCGTTGCGTTCCTTGCGGTGTGAACAAAAGCGACTTACCGTTGTACTCCAAGGCCCCCGCCGTAGCGGTAGTCAGGTTGGTGCCGGATTGAAGAACAAGCGGCGGTATTGTCGTCGTGCCCGCATCCAACGTCAGGATGTTGGACGCATCCCTCTCAACTGCTCGGCCCGCTGGATACGTGCAGAAGACGTTCTTGGTGCCCGCGCTAAAGTCGACCGCGTTATTGCTGTTGCTTGACGCCAAAATGGTAGTACGCGCCAGCGTTGTACCGCTGGATGTGTACGTGCCAATCCCTACTTCCCACTCCGCAACAGTGGTGTGCGCAATCGTGTAGTACGTGGTGTTGCCATTGCCAATCGCGGCAAACGACTGAAACCCACTAACCGCACCAGCAAGCGTAATTGTGCCAGTGCCGGTAGTGGTCGTTGTCTCCTGAACGCGATCAGCAATGACCAGAGCCATTACACGCCCCTATCAAGCAGCAAGGCTAAACGTGTAGGTCACCGACAAAATGTCACCAGAAACCACCGAACGATCACCAGGGGACTGGAAATCAGCAGCAGAGAACAGCGTTCCAGAAGTGCCAGAAGCCACGCTGCACAAGAACGCGCCGCCCACCGTCTCCGTTGCGTTGATGGTGAACTGGGCTTTGCTGGCGCTGTTGGTCACCACCGAGGGGTTGGCGTTGGTGGCGGCCGCAAACGTAACTGCCGGACGACTGCCCGAATACGGAGTGATCTCCGTCCAGCCTGCATGAGAGGCCAGCGTATCGGAGGCAGCAGGAGTATTGGAAGCGGCAGCGCCATACAGACCCAGATACCAAGTGGTGATCTGCGCCGTAGAAGTGAGTGCCACGCCCGCCATGTACTGCAGGCCGACGTTCACAACAAGATTCTTAGACTCTGCAACCCACTTGAGATTGCCGTCTTTGTCAAAGCACTCAACAACATACTGGCCGGTTGCCTTGGCTTGATCTCCGGACCCAGTGTTAGCCACCAGACCACTTGCGGCGGTGTCAGCAGCTTTAGCTTTTTCGATGGACATATATTTACTCCTTAGTTAGAACTACGAATCAAAGCTGCATCCGCCGTATTGGCAGGCATGACAACCGTAAAGTTGGCCGACGTTTTATCTGACCCAAAATCCAACACAGCAATTGAACGATTTGCTTTGCTGCTGTTGTAAATCAACGCACACCGAGCGGTTACTGCGGCATTAAATACCGTGTCACTAAAGTCAACGTACGCGGTAAAACCAGACGAGCTAATGGTAACCCCCGTCATGGTTACGCCGCCAGCAACATATCCCGTGCCAGTAACCTCATTATTAGAGGTATATACGGTCGTAGCTTCGTTTAAATCAGCATCGCCCGTATAAAGAGCCATTTTCAAAGTGTCCGTTGTCAGGTCATGAATGGCCTGATACAGCTCTACCTTGAAGCTGGTTGTCTGGGTTTGTAGGATGCTCACGATACCTTAATCCTAACTTGGCCGTCGCGATATGCATCCATACGCTGCTTGCCGTCGCCCAGATTCTTCAGCAGAGCAATTGCCTGCACGTATTTTTCGTTGACCAGCGCAACAGTATCCTGCTCCATGCGCATGTACAGCGCAGCTTCCATAATGGTGCCGTAGAGCAGCGCGGAGTCAAAGTTGTCACCAAGCCAAGTGGTGCTGGCGGTCACGATTGATTCCGGATAATAGTAATAATGCAGTTCTGCACTGTAGCTTGCATCCGGCGTTGGCCCCAAAATAAACGTCAGTTCATTAACGTTTGTTGATTGCGGGCCAAAAATAGCGTAATGCTTTGGCTTCCCCGTCGTTGAAGGATTGGGGTATGCATCCCGCATAAAGTTGACATCTTTATTTAGCAGGTACAGATAATCTCCGCCACCTGCGGGATAAATTGCCAGCGAATACACCGACAAAAAATCTCCAGGGCAAGCAAGATATTTGTTTCCAGATGTCAATGTGCCCGTCACGTTCTTCCGCAAGTTAGCAATCTGCACCGTGTTGTAGATGCGTTGCTCCGCCTGACGGATCATGGTATTCATGTCCGCAGTCGGGAAGTTGTTTTCGCAGTAATCTTGTACTGCGGTGACGAGTTCGTTATACGTCATGATCAACCCATCGGGCCGCGCGCAATAACACCCTTGGTAGCACAACCAGTACCGCGAATCTTAATGCCGTCCGTTTTTACGCTCGGTTCACGCTTTACCAAGTTGCCAACGCCAATGTTTACATTTTCCACTTTGCCCATGTCGGGGCGTGCTTTTAGTGCAGCCGTGGCCTCTTTGTAGCGACCCGCGTACACATCAGCCGGGCCAACTTCCTTGCCCTTCATCTTCATTGTAGGTTTGGTAGCCATGTCAGGCTCCCTTCTTGTAAGTAAATGAAGATTTTTTCTGGTTAGCCACCTTTGCCAGATTGCGGCCCAGTTGGCGCATCTGCATATTGGTTTTGCCTCCCTTAGCCAGCTTGGTCAGCGGCTTGCCAGGATGCATGGCTTTTTCATGTTTGTGCACTGCTTTTTTGGCGTCCATTTCCGACTCCTTAGTTAATCGTTACTGTACCAACTTCTGCCGTTGCAACCAAGTAATTTGGCGTCAAACCAGCATCCTGAAGCCTCGCCCCGCCCACCGGGTTCCAGCCCCACTGAATATCTCTAGAACCACCCGAAAGCGTTCCGTCTACGTTAATACCAGAAGTCACGTAAGTCGTGTCCTTCCTCGGCTCGCGCACTGCTTGCGGATCATCCACCGGATACATGCCAAGCTGCAACTGCGGATGGTCCGGATCCCAGCATTCCTCGCAAACCTTGAGCTGATATAGCTTAGTCTTAATGACCTCGTATTTCAGCTTTTTGAGCTTGAACTGCTGTCCGCAGCGGTCGCACATGGCGATGCTGAATTTGCCGGAAGCAAACCGGTTTCCCATTACGGCGTGCTCCCACCAATAAACTGCTGCCTCGGCACAAATCGCACCGCAGCCTTTTCCCGGTCTTCGCCCGCCGCCAAATCAAACTGCTCGTCGTACATCTGCTTGAGCATCTGGATGCGCGGCATCAGTTCCGGCACCTTGGTAGCAATGTGGTACGCCAGTCCAGCCACTAAACACGGCAAAAAGCGGAAGTTCATGTCCGCAATTTCCACGCCGTTGCCGGCATCTTGAATCCGGCGCATCCGCCAGTACGCAAACGTGTACGTCTGTGAATTGTCAGGAGTCGGCCACACCGTAATTGCGGGTAGCTGATTCCAATAAATAGTCGCGTTAGTGTCGTTATGTTGCGCCGCAGTAGTGCCGTTTTGACCCCGAGCGCAACCGCCCAGTGTATTGCCGGTGATGTACTGATAGAAGATCGTCTCGGAGTCGATGTCGATGTAGCCAAACGCAGGCAGGCCAGCCGCCGAAGTCAGCGGAATGGTGGTTACGCTGTTGTTAATCGTCCCAGTCAACTTGCCGCTAATAGCGTTCTTTTCGCCAGAATACCGCTGAATCCAAACCTGGATGGGCCTGCCTTGAACCAGCTTGTTTGGGATAGTTGCGTACGTAGATACGCTAATCCGCGTAATGTTCAGGTCGGCCTGAGTAGATGCAACGTTGGCCCCCGTTCTAATCACCTGCTCCAGCAAGTCAATTGTGTCGGTGGGAAGTGGGTAAGTGTTCAGGCCAGACGTCAGAGTGATCGTTCCCGGCTCAATCGTCCACATATTGATGCCGCGGTTCTGCCACTCAATGGTCATCAGGTTCATAGAACGACGAGCCGTGCGCAGGTCATAGCCTGAGCGCATTTCTCGACCGGCGCGCTCCCACGCCTCCTCCGCGATTTCCGTGAAATCGAGGTTAAATAGTGTGCTTCCGGTCGTGGTTGCCATTATCTAAACCTTGCTGTTTTCTTTGCAATGCCTTTGGGCTGGCTTACGAACTGCTTCCCTTTAGCCTTGCCAGCGCGTTTTGCACGCGTTGTCGCAGCATACTCAGAAGGGCTGAGACTTTTGATCGCAGCTTCAGGCAGGTATCGCTCTCCCGTCTTGGAAGACGGTTTGCCAGACTTAGTCCGCCACTTCTGGGCGGTCCAGTCCTTGAGCGATTGCTGAGGCGATTTCATCTCAGTCCTTGTACCCGCCGCCTTTGGCCTTGTATTGTTTGGCCAAAAGCTGTGCCTTGCGGGCGCTCCACTGACCCGCAGCCGTACCTTGCGTAGCCTGTCCTTTGATCTTTTCAAAAAGCGACTTGCGCATTCCTGGCTTGGTGTAGTTACTCGCCTCGTTGACCTTCGACTTTACCTTCCCGCCTTCGGCGTATTCTGTAAAGTCGGTGTCATCCCTACGCGCTTTGCGTACACCTTTGGGCATTTTGCTGGGGGAGACGGCCCCCATCCCGCGACTTGCCATCATGTCAGCGCATCTTGCAGCGGGTTTTACCCCGCTTAGCAATGCCATCGGCCGAACGAACATAACCGCCTTTGTTGTATCCGGCTTGGTTATATGCCTCGCCTTCCCTGGCGGCTTCAGAAACAGATTCACGAAGCCGCTTGGCCTCCCTCTGTTCGTCGCGACTAGCTTTGGCCATGGTCGGCAGAAGGCGAGACATGAGGTCTTTTTCGCCCTCAATTCCTTGCCGCATCATTTCGCGCGAACGCTCAAGCGTTGCCGCTTCTTTAGGGTTTGGGGAGCGATAGTTCGGCATGACAATTCCTTAGCAGGAGCGACCGCCCTTGGCCATCTTAATCATCGTGCCCTTAGTTTTACCCTTTACGGCAAGACCATCGCGGCTCGGGGCAGCGGTTTTCACGGCGCCCATCTTGGATGCCGTCATGCCGCCTTTGGCCATTTTCTTCATGCCAGCTTCCTTCATCTCATGTTTGATCATGGACTTGGGAGCGCCAGCTTTCTTCATGAAGCCGACTTCTTTTTTCATCATTTCTTTGGATTCTTTCATGTCGCCACCTTTTGCAAATTTACGGCCTTTATCGGCCTCCATAAATTCCTTGCCAACCTTTTGAGGAATGCCAAGGCGCTTTGCTGCGGCCGGGTCGTTGGCGACCAAAGCCATCAGATTGTGTTGCTTCTTACTAACCGAGGGCACTGCGCTGCTCCTTCATAAAAGCATCGAGCTTCTCGTCAAGCTTGTCCAGACGGTGCAGCACCCGATTGATGTCGCCATGCATGTCTGATCGAGTGACATATTCCTTGGCAATTTCTTCTCGCGTGCGGTTCAGAAGAATCTGAATGCGCTTTTGCTCGTCCGTCGCAAGCTTGATCCAAAAAAGGATCAGCGCAGAAACGAAGGAGAGTATGACGTTCCATACCATTTCCATGTCAGCAATTCCATGCGCGCAAAGATTTATTGATCCGGGAATTTGGGTCGCTCTTCGTCTTCTCGGACGTAAGCTTCGACTTCATCCCACTCATCCGCGCGCAAAAAGATTTTCGGCGTGCGGCGTCTTTCTCGGTTTTTGGTTTCGGAGCGGGGGGCTTTAAATTCATCCCCTGAGCCTTTGCAGAGGCTCGGCCTTTGGCGTTCAATCCGCCTTTGGGGTTCTTGCCCTCTGCTCTTTGCCATGCTGGTGACTTAGCCATTTACAACCTTCAGCCGCGTTTGGCGCATTTCTTCCAACATAGGAATCAGCACCTCTTCGCGGAAATTATTTGTGAATGCCTCGGTGCCAATGTGAGGCAAGCTGATGTCTACGTCTACCCACACCTTGCCGCCCATGTCGTGCACGCGGTCACAGAACAGGTAGTCTTCACCAACAAACTTTCCATCCTTCACGGCAAAGTCAAACACCGCAGCAACTTTGCCGTTGCCGTCTTTGTTTTCGTACTGCCACTCGGGATGCGCCGCAATCATTTTTTCAATGATCTGTCGACTAATCATCATGAATCCGGTACCCACTCGGCGAACCCGCATCAACGATCCGTCAAACACAAAGTTTTCGTTCTCGTCGTAATGCAGATCAAGAAAAAACTTCTTGTCCTTTGCTCGCCTGGGGTACATGCCCGCAGTTACATCACGCCCGCTATGCTGAGCCAACAAGCGCAGAACATCATCGGGTGTGACAATAACATCGGAGTCAATGAACAACATGTCCTGGGCATCGGTCTTCAAAAACTCGTTGACCAATGAGTTGCGCGCCATCGTAATGATGGAGCAGTTGGACATGTCAGAAAGAAAAACGCTGACCCCCAAACCCAATGCTTTTGGCATGAGTTGAGCCAACGCAAAAGCCGTTTTTATATTCAGCTTTCCGTCGTAGGCCGGGATCGCAATAAAAAGACTGCGTCCCCGAAGGTCGGCGCGTTTTTCTTCAGCCATAGAACACCGTAACAGGCATGTTTGCAGGGCACGTCACATACACATCTGTACTAAACAAAATGCCTTCGCCCGGGATTGCCACGTTAGTAACGGTAGCATCGCCAGCCGGGAACACCATTGACAGTCTGGTTGTGCCGCCGGAGCCGCCATCCTTTACTGTCAGTGTTCCGCCCGCAGCAGGGACGGCAACAACCACCCCTTTAAGACGGGCGCGGCCAGCAAACGCTGTGGTGCTTTCATTTGCGGCGCACGCTGCCGCTTTAACGTCGGTTTGCATCATGGCGATGCGCTCCTATTAGACTTCGCGGGCAGTCTGGTACATCGTGCCGTCAGAATTACGGACGACATATTCAACCACCAGAACACCAACACCAGCAGTCGAAGCGCCTTGTGCAACGGTGTAAGTCACAAACTTGTCGGTCGTGCCGGTGTTTGCAATCAAGGCAGCAGCAGCTTCAGTAGCAGCAACAGTAAACGAATAAGCGCCAGGGTTAGTAATCGTCAGCGCACTGGTCACCGCAGTACCGCCAATCGACAGCGTAATGGTCGAGGCAGCATCAAACGTGGTGGTGGTGATAAAACGGAACGCAACGATCAGCGAGCCGGCAGGCAGCGCAAATGCGTTGGTGTTATCTGCGTCGTCAAATGCAACGGCTTTCGTCTGGACTACCTGAGTTGCGCCAGTGTTGCGGGTGGTAGCAGCGGTAGTGCCGGTGGTGTAGCGGTTTGTACCAAGCAGCCACGGGCCAAGATGAGTAGCAATTCCCATATTTTCCTCACATGCGAGTATCGTTTGAGCGCTCTGTCTGCATGTCGTCAGCCGGGACTGTCAGAGACGCCGGAAACCCCGGAATAGCTCAAATATATCTGAAACTAGAAAAAAGAAAAGGGGGCTTTTGGCCCCCCTTTCTTTGACTCATCAGGACGAACCGGGCGAACCGAAGATGCCCAGGGGATCCGAGACGCCGAAGCTGTAACGCTCACGGGCCTTGTAGCGCACGTTGCCAGTATCGAAGTCACCGTCCATGCCGGTAGACATCGGGGTACGAACAAAATGCTTAAGGCCGTTTGGCACATCAGTGATCAGGAACCAAGCGTTCGGGTCAGTCAGGAAGTGATTGATCCGATAGCCTTCCGGGATAGACCCGTTGTTCTTGATCGCGTTGATGTCGTTGTCCGTGGTGCCGACACGCAGTTCGGTTTCCAGCAGACGAGTCGCAACGAACTGCAGTGCCGGGGGCACAATCAGTTTGCGCGGCTTGGCGGCGATCAGCAGGCTACGTTCGTCGGTCCACGCTGCGATCTGAATGACGGCATTCTCAAGAGAAGTCTCATTCAGGTCAGCGCCGGTCGTCGGACGGTTGCTGTTGGTGCCACCAGACACCAGCGGATGGTCGGTAGCGCACAGCACTTTGCCGTCGCCGTAGATAGGAGCACCAGTGCCAGTGAAGGCATTGTTCAGCACGTAGGCGGCTTTCACCTGCTTGGTGTAGGCCATCGCACGAGCCAGCGCCTTGGTATAACGAGCCGAGAGGCTGTCATACAGGTTGTCTTCGACCGCTTCTTCAGTGATCGAGAAACCCATGGCGATGGTTTCGTGGGTGTACCGTGCAGTCCATGCTTCTTGAGCGTTGTCGTACTGGATGGACGAACCTTCCGGCTTGACAGGCGCTGCGGAGAAGCCCGACAGTTTGGTTTCCTCTTCGAAACTACGCTCCGAAGTCTCGGATTCGTAGATTTCTTTGTGCTCCTCGCCGTAGCGAGCGTACTCCAAACCAAACAGCGCATTAAGGCCGGGGAGGAGTTCTTTCAGTAGTTGGGCACGTGAAATTGCCATGATTTACTCCTTAGGTGCCTTCAATGTTGTTGTACTGGTGCAGGTTGAACTTCACCAGAAACTCGTAGTACGTGGTGGCGGTAGCGTTAGCCGCGCCAGCAGCCGTGTCAGGCACCACATCCACAACTCGAATCGGCAGCGTGTTGGTCGTGTTCGAGGACGAACCGTCAATACCGTAAGCCGAATCACCGGTGATCGTAGAACCAGCGCCAGCAACCATTGCCACGTTGGAACCAACGATGTCGCGGCTGTACGCAGCAGGCGTCGTAGAACCAGCCGTCGTGGCAGCCACACGGAACACAGCGTTCGGATCATCCACCACGTAGGCAAAAGCCAGGGCAGTAGAGGTCGATGCTGCGGCCGGGTAGTACTGACCCTGCACGGTTTGGCCCGACGAATTCACGTACGAGCAGCCCACCAGAACGCCGACCGAATAGCCGGTGTTGGTGGCGGTTTTGGCGAGAATGTAACCATCCGAAATACGGACAGTATCGCCATTAAGAATTGCGGTGGCATAACCAGCCGCAATGGGGATTTGACGGATCGCTCCGGCGTACGGCAGCCCGTCTAGTCGATTGACGGGTGAGAAGCCATACGTCTTATCAATGGTCGGATAGGCCATGAATGACTCCTAAATATTAAGAACCTTTGCCAAAAGTCACCTTGCTTGAACGCTCCCGGAAAAGCGGCATGCGAGGATCATTTTCGCGCATGAAGTTGTTGTCCACGGAGTTCATTTGCGCTTCAGACTGTTGGCCATAATGCGCAGCACGCTGCTCCATGAACTCAGCCGGAATCTTGCAAAGCATCAAACCGCCAACCTGGACCGTATCTTTAAATTGACCAGAGGTATTTTGGTCATTAAAAAGGCGGATTTCGGGGTGATCGGACGCCTTAACAGGCTCCCAGCCTTCTCTAAGTTTTGAAGAAATGTTGGCAGGATCGGTTGTGCCGAGCGTGCTCAAACGAATCCAACGATAGACATAACCGGGCTCAGGCTTCGGATCAGGCAAAAGCTGGGGCGGCATCCAACGCGCAGGACGCTGCGTAGTTTCACGGTTACTCATTTCGCGCGGTGTGCGCTCTTGTTTGGTTTCGTTCATTTTCATTTCCTCATTTCTTCCGCAACCTTGCGAGCATAGAGTTCCAGAGGAACGCCCAGCCGTTTGGCGATATTTACCTGTGTTTGCGTCAGCACGATCTTTTTAGGCGCTGTGCTACGCGTGGCAGGTGCCACATTCGATTTAGGGCGTGGAGTAGGCGCTTCCACGGGCTTCTCGGACTCGAATGCTTCCGGAAACACTTGTTTGAGACGGCCATTTAACCGCTCGTAATACTCATCTGATTTGGGATCGACTCCGGAATTAATGAGTTTGGTATGCAGCCCAAGGGCGAAACTCGTCATTTCCTCATCTTGTCCAAACCACTGGTTTTCTTGCTGCCATTTCTGAGCCTTGTAATCAGGCAAAGGCGCAGGCGCGGCAGCAGGTGAATCGGGTTTTACTGCATTTTCTTCGGACTGTAAAGGCCTTGGTTTAATACTTTGAACCCGATCCAAACGAACGGTAGCGGCCGTTAACTCGGCCTGGGCTTCCGCCATAGCGTCTGAATCGCCCGATTCATAAGCTTCTTTGTACTTAGCTTTGGCCTTTTCAAGCTCGGTAGCCGCCAGCTTTTTAAAGCCGTCAATCATTACCGCTTCTTTTTGGCCCAAAGAACCCTTGAGTTTTTTGTTTTCCTCAAGAATAGATTGAGCCAACCGCAAGGCTTCTTCTTTCTCGCGCTGAGCCGCTTCTTTGGCCCGGCGCTCGTCGTGATAACCCTTGGTAAAGTGCTTGATCCGGCTTTGAACGCTGGCATCGTATTTAGCCAACTCGTCCTCGGCAAACTCCTTGGGCGGCTCATCCAGCGGTCGACGCCCCCGATCTTGCTCAGGGGTATCGTCTACAACTTCAATGTCCGAATCTACTTCAGAAGCAGCCTTTGCTTCTTCCGCTTTTTTCTCGGCAACTTCTTTCTCGTCGGGGAATTCAAATTCGACTTTTTCTACGTCTGCCATTTTTTACCCCTTAAACACGAGAAATGCCACGCGGGTCTTGCACGGTAGCCTCAACCGAATCGTCATTGATGATTCGGAACTCTTTTCCGTGAATCTTCATCCGAGTGCCGGTATTGGGGCGAACCACAATAAAATCCCCCACCTTGCACGACGGTCCAGACGGGAATCGCTTCTCGTCTTTGTAGGCGTCCGGGCCAACTTTCACCACAAAAAGCACCGGCGACAGCAGTTCTTCGTAATGAACGGTCTGTCCGGCTTTAACGAGGCCACTTTCGTATTCCTCATCAATTTCAGGCAGCACGCACAACAGGTGATACGTGGCAGGATCGGGCAATTGGCGAGCCTTTTCCTCTGGAGTTTGCGGTAGTTCAGTGACGTTTTTGCCGTCTTGACTGATCAGAATTTCACTCATTGTCGAGTTCCTTTAGTTTGCGCACGAGGTCTTTTATTTCCATCTGTGCGGTAGCAAGACCTCGGATTTCTCCACACAGACTCTTGTACTCGTCGAAGCTTTTCGCCCCGGCGTCGCACAAAAACTCGCTGAGCTGTTTTCTGCGTTCCTCCAGCTTGGAGGACAGCAAATCCAGTAGTTTGTCGTCCAATTACTCTCCTTTTTTACGGTTTCTCATGGCAATTCGGGCCATGTCCTGCTGCAATTTCAATTGCGCCTGGGTAGATTTCATCGCAGTTTCCTCCTCTGCCTGACGCATTTTTAGGGCGTGAAGCTGTTCGGCCTGCTGAAGTTGCTGCTGATTGCGCAATTGATTGGCTTGTAGCTCTTGCTGGGCTTTGGCCGCCGCCACAGCCGGGTTTTCGCCCTGCCGAGAAGCAACTTCTTGGGCTTTGAGCTGCAATTCGCCCTGCTTGATGGCCAGATCGCCCTGTATTTTTTGGGCTTTGATCTGAGCTTCCTGCGCTTTGATCTGAAGCTCTTGCTGCTGCATCTGGATAATAGGATCCTGCTGCATTTGCTGAGCCTGCTGCTGCTGGGCTGCGGCCACGTTTTGCTGCATAAGCTGAGTTGATGCCTGGGCCACCAGCCTGGATAGGTTGACTTCGACCTCTTCGGGCAAACGCTCGTGCGGAGGAGGCAACGGAACACCCATTTTTTCCTCAATTTTGCGGCGATACGCAAAACCAAGGTGCTCGGCAATGTGAGCTTGAATGGCTGCCGCCATTTGCTGGGCCATCGGGTTTTGCCCAATTTGAGCAGCAATCATCGGGTCTTGGATAAATGACACATGCGCCGCAATGTGCGCATCGTGATCCTGATAAATAAACGCTTTCGTGGGCTCGCCCTTCAAGAAACCCATGTTTTCAGACAACGGGTCTTTGGGCTGCTGATCGTCCTCAACCGGCACCAGTTTGTCGGCGTTCTTTACACCCAAAACTTCAATCATTTGACGATGAAGCTGGGGCAAGTCGTAAATCTGCGGAGCCTGGGCAGCCAACTGAATAATTGCCTGATACTGCATGATCCGCTGCGCCATCGTGGCGCTGTTCGGATCGGACACAGGGATAACATCCACCATGTCGTAATCAGACTGCTTGGCAAACCGATCACCGCTTGTCGGGTTGTACTCATACTCGGTCGGCGCATAGTCGCGAATGATGTTCTTAAGGAGCTTGAACTCCTGCTTCATCGAATAGTGCACCCTTGCCTGCACCGCGCTCATTGTCTTAAGCTGTCGCTCAAGAATGGCCAGCGTCGTGCCTACTGGCGCGTTCGCACTCATATCGCTGATTTTCATGTCAGCAATAGATCCCAGCCGGCGGCCTTCTTCTGTAATCCGCTCTAGCAGCATCGACAGAACCTGACTCGGCTCTTTGTACGGCAGCGGCATAATGTTGTCGCGTACCGATCCACTAGGAACATCTACGTCACGGAATTCACCCGGGGCAATCGGTGTGTCGTCACCTTTAATCCGAAGCCCTCGACTCTTGAGTCCGCCGGGCAAATTAGATAAAGTGCCCGCATCAACCAACTGTCGGATGAGGGATGTCCCTGCGCGCGCATAACCACCAATTAGGTGGATATAGCCAAAGCCATAAGCGCCAAAACCCGGGATATAGTCATACTGAACAAAGTGCTGGCGCTTTAGTTTCAGCGGATCTTCTTCGTGCCAGTTACGATAAATTGCCAAAACCTTATTTGTGCCCTTATCAATGGTGATGATGTAAGGCAGGGCAATCTCATCTTTGTCTTCAAAACCCGGCAGGTTATAGTCAATCTGCACTTCGCAGATCTGATACCGGTCATCGTCTGTCAGGCTGTAGCCTTGCTCGTCGGCTTTCTTTTTCTCAACGTCCGTGTACGTGCGAACGGGCTCGCCCAGTTCTACGTTTCGGTAAAAACCAGCCACTTGGAGCTTCTTAACGTCGTTCTCGGTTTTGCGCATTACGTGGGTTACACGTTCTGCCGTCCGAGCCCCGCTTGAGCCGTAAGGAATGATGATGTCTTCGGCCGGAATAAACACCGACGTCTGACGGCCAAGCCCGGGGTCGTAATACACCTTCTTAAATGCAGAGCCAGCCAAGCCAAGGTTAAACAGCATGCGCTCATGCTCGGGGCGATACTCAGGCATCACCTCGGTCAACTGGAAGTTCATGTCCTCCCTGACCCGCTCGGATGCCTCTTCCTTGTCTTTGGTAATTGCGCCGATGATTTCTGTTTTCACCGGGCCCTGAGCAGGAAACGTTTCAATGATTGTTTCGCTTTGAAACCGAACCGCCGCTTCAGTGAGGATGGTGCTGTAAACACCGCAGGCCCCGTTCCACGGTTCAGTGCGCTCTTCGTACTTCATGCCAAGGACTTCAAGCCCTTTGACAAACATCTCTGTCCAGTCTTTGCGGCTAGTGATGTCCGCGTCAATCATCCCCATGATGTCCGAGCCAACTTTTTCTAGCTCGCTTTCATCCATGTGCTCGGCCAAGTTGGAGTCAAACTCAATAATCTCGCCATCTTTCCCAAGGTCGGGCATCAAATCAATCTCAACCCCGTCAACACCAATTTTTACACCCTCAGGATTTTCAATCTCAATCTCAAGCGCCGGAGCCTCCTCAACAACATCCAGCCCGGTAGGGGCGGAGTAGAGAGCTTTGTCCATGTTCGTAGCCATATTGCTTCCTTGTTAAGCCACAACTTTGCGGGATTTTTTCACCTCACCGCCTTTGGCAAAAAATTCGCCGTAGTCAATATCCGGAACATCAAACGATTCAAAGCCGCCAAAATCAAAGTTGCCGGCATTGATGCTGCCAAGGTCAAGGTTGCCAAAGTTAATGTCGCCAAGACCAAGGTTGCCAATATCAAGATTCCCAAGCCCGAGATTGACGGCATTTGCAGCCTCTTTTGCCGGGAAATTTTGCGCGCTCCACTCTTCCGGCGTCATCTCGGATATGTAATCGGCCGCTGCTATGTCTTCAAAAGAGCCAAGATCGCCAGTGCGTATCGCATCTTCCAAGCGCTGCAACTCTTCAATCGCTTGCTGCTGTTCAATATCATCAAACGTGTAAGGCGCCTCCGGCCCCTCAAAAACCCGCTTGTACAGCCCACCACCAATGGGCACAAGATTTTCTTTTGCGTAGGGAATTTGTGAGGCCAAGACGCGCTCAGGAGAAACAATATCTCCAATCGATTTTGGCAGGTAGTCCGCAATAGCTTCACGAGCAAGCGAACCAAAAGCAGATTGACTGGGGATGGCGTTGCTATACGGATTGGCGCCCTCTGGAACTATTTTTTCAAAAATTGGCCTGGCAATTGTGCCAATCGGATTTACCAAAAAGCTGCCAATCCCTTGCATGCTCTCTGGCAGGTTGCGCACGAACATGTCTTTCAAGCCAAGCGCATTGGCTGCCAACGGTAGCAAAATGTTCGCGGCCATATTTTGCCTTTAGTAAAACGCGGCTTTGCGCCGAAAAAGTCTTGGCTCGTCCGGCTCGTCTGTGTCCAAACGAAGAAATCCGCCTTGCCTGAATCTTATCAGCGCTTGGCTACTGGAGTCCACTAGGTCATCGTTCGCCGCGTTGGGGAAAGCCGCCATCTGATCCATCACTTCATTGGCCCACCGCGTATCAGGCGCCCAAACCTTCCCGCTCCTAAAAAGATCCGACACAGAATTGAGTCGGACTATCTTGTCATTACCCCGAGTCGGCGTAAATTCCTGCACCGGAATACCCATTCTTCGCAACTCAAAGATAAGTGGCGCACCAGCCGCCTTGGCTTCCACCACAAAAGCATCGGGCTCCCAGTCCCTATAGTGCGAAATGGCTTTGTCCTTCAACTCAGGAAACTCCATCCGCTTTTGAAAAGCATCGAGCAAAATAATGTTGGCGTTGTTTTCATCCTCATCCAGATAAAACACGCCCCAGGTCGTACAGGCATTAAAGTCCGACCGCTCATTCTTGGTAAACGCCGTGTCCCAAGACTGAATAATGTACTCACAGTGCGGCGGATCCTCCTTCTCCCAGATCTTCCACCACTCGCGCTTAACAATCGCGCCCTCCTCTCCAGTCGG
>JACCDW011687238.1_pt1 | contig 18261 bp, 13 predicted proteins | sample 7449781 | NCBI WGS metagenome assembly JACCDW01 (sample SAMN15323449, study PRJNA562643) | freshwater metagenome | isolation source: river surface water | place: USA:Blue River Watershed | collected 2017-08-18
AATTCCTTGCCAGCGAGGCCCAACACAGCGCATACGGCATGAACGCGGTGTACGACCACGGGCATCACGGCAATGCACTGTTGTCGAGCTTCCCGATCGCGTCGGCGCACAACCATGACGTGTCCGACCATGCATTCGAGTCGCGCGGCATCCTGCACTGCGTGCTGGCGCTCGGGACCTGTGACGTGCATTGCTATGTGGTGCACCTCGGCCTGTTCGCCGGCAGCCGGCTGCGCCAAACCGATGCGCTGATCGAGGCGGTGCAGTCGACCGCGCCGCCCGGCGCGCCGCTGCTGATCGCCGGCGACTTCAACGACTGGAGCAATGCGCTGTCCGAAGCACTGCGTGAGCAGCTTGCGGTGTCTGAAGTCTTCGACGCGCGGCTGCCGTCGTCGCGCTTCGGCACTTACCTGCGCCGGCTCGCCGGCCGCGGCCCGAAGCAGGCGCCGGCGCGCACCTTCCCGGCCGCGATGCCCTTCCTGCAGCTCGACCGCATCTATGTGCGTGGCTTCAACGTGCAGTCTGCGCGCGTGCTGCACGGCGCGAGCTGGGCGCGGCTGTCCGACCATGCGCCCATCGTCGCCGAACTGGAGGTGACCGCCGTCGCGGCCGCGCCGGTGCGCGAGACCGAGCATGCGCACGGTTAGCTACAGTCACGGCAACCACCTGTCCCTGCTGCACCGGGGCGCGGAATTCTTCCCCGCGCTGATCCATGCCTGTGACACGGCTGAAGACGAGATCTTCATCGAGACCTACATCTTCGCGCACGACGGCACCGGCGAGCAGGTCAAAGCAGCGCTGCTGCGCGCGGCCGCCCGTGGCGTGGCCGTGCACGTGATGGTCGACTGGCTCGGCACCGGGCGTGCCGAGTCGGCCCGGCTGCAGGCCGAGTTCGAGCCGGCCGGCGTGCGCTTCGCCGCGTTCAACCCGTGGTTCCGGCGCGGCGTGGCGCGCACGCACCGGAAGATCGTGGTGATCGACCGGCGGCTGGCATTCCTCGGCGGACTCAACATCAATGACGACATGCTGTCCGACGATGACAGCCACACGCCCCTGCCGGCGCCGCGCTGGGATTTTGCGGTCAGCATTGCCGGCCCGCTGGTCGGTGCGATCCACAACGAAGTGCGCGGGCAATGGCAGCGGCTTGCACCGCAGCCGCTGCGCGCGCGCATCGAGAAGTTACGCGACTACATGGTGCGTGCCCGCCCGCTGCGCGCGGTGAAGGTCGAGGAAGCTGCGCTGGTGGTGCGCGACAACCTGCGCAACCGGCGCGCGATCCAGCGCGCGCTGCTGCAGGCGCTCGGCCGCGCCAGTCGCAGCGCGCTGCTGGTCACGCCGTATTTCGCGCCCGGGCGCAAGCTGCGCAAGGCGATGCTGATCGCCGCGCAGCGCGGCGTCGAGGTGACGCTGCTGATTGGCGTCGGCCAGTTTGCGATGCAGGATGCGGTCGCGCAATCCTTTTACCCGCGGCTGGTACGTGCCGGCGTGCGCATCGTCGAATACCGGCGCACGCAATTGCACGGCAAGGTCGCGGCGATCGATGACGATTGGGCAACGGTAGGCTCCAGCAACTTCGACGGGCTGTCACTGTTCGTCAACCACGAGGCGAACATCATCGTGCGTGACCGCGAGTTCGCCACTTCCTTGCGCGATTACATCCTGCGCGGCGTGGCCGAGGGCGTGGCGGTCAGCCCGGCCGATGTCGCGCGGCTGTCGTGGCCGCGCCGCGCATGGAACCGCTTTGCCTACGGGCTGTATCGCGCGGTGCTGCAGGTGCTGACGCTGGGCAGCTATACGCGCTGATTCCGGCTGCACTGACCACGACAGCCAATGCCACGCGCGGCTACAATCGCGGCCATGGACTCTACCCGGATCGACAAATGGTTGTGGGCCGCGCGTTTCTTCAAGACGCGCTCGCTGGCCACTGACGCGGTCGAGCGCGGCCGCGTGAAGCTCAATGAAGAGCGCTGCAAGCCGGCGCGCAACCTGAAGGTCGGCGACCTGCTCGATATCGACAATGGCAGCACCGAGTGGCAGGTGCGCGTGCTCGGCCTGTCCGAGCAGCGTGGCCCGGCGCCGGTAGCGCGCCAGCTGTACGAGGAAACGCCGGAAGGTATTCAGCGCCGCGAGCAGACAGCCGAACGGCGCCACTTGTATGCCGAACCGGCCGACGACATCCGCGGGCGCCCAACCAAGCGCGACCGCCGCCTGCTCGACCGTTCGCGCGGCTGACACGCCGGAGGTGATGTGCGCCGCCCCGCGTTTTGGGCATAATGGCACGATCGTTCGATTTCCTTTCATTCATGTCCGATTCCCTGCACAAGCCGCGTCGCAAAGGCGAGCAGACCCGCGCGAGCATCCTCGATGCGGCGCTCGACATGGCCAGCCGCGACGGCCTCGAGGGGCTGACCATCGGCTCGCTGGCCGAGCGCATGGGCATGAGCAAGTCCGGCGTGTTCGCGCATTTCGGTTCGCGCGAGGACTTGCAGATCGACGTGCTGAAGCTGTACCACCATCAGTTCGAGCAGGAAGTATTCTTCCCCAGCATGCGTGAGCCGCGCGGCCTGCCGCGGCTGCAAAGCCTGTTCCGGCGCTGGGTTGAGCGTGTCAGCCGCGAAATCGCGTCGGGCTGCATCTACATCAGCGGCGCCGTCGAGTATGACGACCGGCCCGGCCCGATCCGTGACCATCTGGCCGGCATGGTGCAGACCTGGCAGCGTTCGCTGCAGCGCGCGGCGCGGCAGGCGATCGACGAAGGGCATTTGCTGCCCGGTACGGACGCCGAGCAGCTGGTGTTCGAGATGTACGGGCTCGTGCTCGCGCTGCATCATGACGCCCGTTTCCTGAAAAGTCCCGGCAGTGCAGGCCGTGCGCAGGCCGGTTTTGCGCGGCTGATCGCCGGCGTGACGCCACCCGGGCGCGCAAGCTAGCGCAGCGGGCAGGCAGGCGCGTGCGAATTCACATCCTCATCCGCAGGCAAACGCGTTAGCCTAGGCTGGTCCATCGCCCAACGAGGAGACGCGCATGCCTGCCTATACCCCGCCGCTGCGGGACATCCGCTTCGTGCTGTATGAATTGCTCGACGCCGCCAACGAATTGGCGCAGCTGCCCGCGCATGCCGGCCTGGACGAAGACACTGTCGGTCAGGTGCTCGACGAAGGCGGCAAGTTCGCATCCACCGTGCTGTTCCCGCTGAACGCGATCGGCGACCGCGAGGGCTGCCATATCGATCCGGCCACGGGCAGCGTCACCGCACCGGCCGGCTTTCGCGACGCCTACCGGCAATTTGTCGCGGCCGGGTGGCCGTCGCTGGCCTGCGATCCGGGGTTCGGCGGACAGGGCCTGCCGGTCGCGCTGAACAACGCGCTGTACGAAATGCTGAACTCGGCGAACCAGGCGTGGACGATGTATCCGGGGCTGTCGCACGGCGCGTATGAATGCCTGCATGCGCACGGCACGCCGCAGCAGAAGGCGCTGTACCTGCCGAAGCTGGTGTCGGGCGAGTGGACCGGCACGATGTGCCTGACCGAGCCGCATTGCGGCACCGACCTCGGGCTGCTGAAGACGAAGGCCGTGCCGCAGGCCGACGGCAGCTACCGGATCGCCGGCGCAAAGATTTTCATCTCGGCCGGCGAGCACGACCTGTCCGACAACATCGTGCATCTGGTGCTGGCGCGGCTGCCCGACGCCCCCGCCGGCACCCGCGGCATTTCGCTGTTCGTCGTGCCGAAGTTCCTGCCGCAGGCCGATGGCACGCCGGGCGAACGCAATCCGATCCGTTGCGGCGCGCTCGAGCACAAGATGGGCATCCACGGCAATGCAACCTGCCAGATGAACCTCGATGACGCGACCGGCTGGCTGGTCGGCGAACCGCACCGCGGACTGAATGCGATGTTCGTGATGATGAATGCGGCACGCCTCGGCGTCGGCATGCAGTCGCTCGGGCTGACCGAAGTCGCGTACCAGAATGCCGCCGCCTACGCGCGTGAGCGCCTGCAGGGACGCAGCCTCGGCGGCACGAAGGCGGCCGACCGTCCGGCCGATCCCATCATCGTGCATCCCGACGTGCGGCGCATGCTGCTGACCGCGCGCGCCTATGCCGAAGGCGGCCGCGCATTCAGTTCCTATCTCGCGCTGATGCTCGATCGCGAGCAGGGGCATCCGGATGCTGCCGTGCGACAGGAGGCGGCCGACGAGGTCGCATTGCTGACGCCGGTCGCGAAAGCCTTCCTGACCGATAACGCGTGGATCGCCTGCTCGGAGGCGCTGCAGGTGTTCGGCGGCCACGGCTACATCGCCGAGTGGGGCATGGAGCAGTTCCTGCGTGATGCGCGCATCAACATGATCTACGAAGGAACGAATACGATACAGTCGCTCGACCTGCTGGCGCGTAAGGTGCTCGCGGACCAGGGTGCGAAGCTGCGCCGCTTCGGCGCGAAGGTGCAGGCGTTCGCCGAGGCGAATGCGGGCGACCCGCGCATGGCCGGCTTCATTGCGCCGCTTGCCGACCTCGGCGACAAGCTCGGCAAGCTGACGATGGAAGTCGGCATGAAGGCGCAGCAGAGTCCTGATGAAGCTGGCGCGGCGGCCGTGCCTTACCTGCGCGTGGTCGGGCACTGGGCGTTCGCCTATTTCTTCGCGCGCATCGCGCGCATTGCGATCGACAAGGCGGACGGTGGCGACGATTTCTACAAGGCCAAGCTGGCCGTCGCGCGCTTCTATGTCGAGCGCCTGCTGCCGGAGACGGCGATGCTGATCCGGCAGGCGCGCTCGGGCGCGGGCTGCCTGATGAACATGGATGAAGCACTGTTCTAGCCAGTTCGAGAGGAGAAACAATGGCAATTCGGTTTGAGATCAGTGACCGCGTGGCGACGATGGCTTTTCATCGCCCGGAAAAAAAGAATGCGATCACGGCCGCGATGTACGAGTCACTGGCCGAGGTGCTGAAGACCGCCGGCGCTGACGAGGCGGTGCGCGCGATCCTGATCACCGGCGACGGCGGTGCCTTCACGGCCGGCAATGACCTCGCCGACTTCCTGCAGAGTCCGCCACAGGGCGAAGGCAGCCCGGTCGCGCAGTTCATGACGGCGCTGCGCACGACCACCAAGCCGGTGGTCGCTGCGGTGCCGGGACTGGCGATCGGCATTGGCACCACGCTGCTGATGCATTGCGACCTGGTGTATGCGGCACAGGACGCGAAATTTGCGATGCCGTTTACGCAGCTCGGTCTGTGTCCCGAGTTTGCGTCCAGCGTGCTGCTGCCGCGCATTGCCGGCTACCAGCGGGCCGCCGAAAAGCTGTTGCTCGGGGAAGCCTTCGACGCGAACGAGGCTGAACGGATGGGGCTGGTGAACCGCGTGCTGCCGGGCGATGAACTGATGTCCTTCGCCATCCGGCAGGCGGCGAAGCTGGCGGCATTGCCGGCCGATTCGCTGCGCATCACCAAGCAGCTGATGCGCGCCGACCTGCAGACGCCGATCGCCGCCGCAATGCTGACCGAGCTGCAGCATTTCACGCGGCTGCTGAACGGGCCGGATGCGAAGGAAGCGTTTGCGGCGTTTCTGGAGAAGCGCAAGCCCGTGTTCGGCTGAATATCGGCCGTCCCGGGCGCGTCATGTGCGGCGCGCCGGTCGCAGGTACAATGCACGCGTGAAGCAGGCCAGACAGTCGCTGGTCATCGTGTCAAAGCGATGGCGGGAGGAAGGTCCGGACTCCACAGAGCAGGGTGATGGCTAACGACCATCCGCCGTGAGGCGAGGAACAGGGCCACAGAGACGAGCGTATTCAGTTACGGTGAAACGCGGTAACCTCCACCCGGAGCAATTCCAAATAGGCACGCGTTGATGTTGCTCGCGGAGCGTGCGGGTAGGAAGCTTGAGCGCCGGAGTAATTCGGCGCCTAGACGAATGACTGTCACGCCGGCTGCAAGGCCGGCGCTACAGAATCCGGCCTATCGGCCCGCTTCACACTGTCTTCTCCATCTTTGCCCGCCGGATTTTTCCTGTCGCCGGCCCGGGCAATGACTTTCGGCGGCGCGCCCCGCGCTTCTTCGCCGAGTGCGCGTTTCGCCTATCACGCCTTTTTCAATTCTTTTTCGGTGGCGCGTAGGGTGACACCGTGTCGAAAATGCGCTTCGCATCGTCGGGATGCGCATGGCGCACTATCGCGGCGGCCAGTGTCTGAGTGATGTCCAGCGGCAGCTCGGGGCGCGCATCCGGTTTGCCGGCCTGCCGGCCAAGCATCGCTGCCATGCCCCGGGCGGCTACGGGGCGCTGTTGATGGTTGGCGCGGTTGGTTGCTGCGGCCTGCGCGATGTCGCTTTCGAGCTGCGTCAGCTTGCCGAGTTCGGTTGTTTCCGCCAGGCCGGCCGTCGATATCCTGCAATGGATGAGCTGGCTGGAGCTTTTTACGAAGGCGAGGATGGCCGTCATGTGGGTCGCCGCTCCGGCATCGGTCCAGCGTCCCCGGGCTTCCACTTCCCGGATGCGGGGGTGTTTGCGCAGGAAGGCGAGCAGCGCATCGAGATGGAAAAATGCATCGTCAATTTCCACGCGCTCCAGTGACGTGCATTGGCCGAGCGCATCGAAGAGAGTGGCCACGCCGGCTGTGCGTCGACCTTTCCCCGGTTCTCCATCGTCTTCGCTTGTCGCGTCGTCATCGTCGGCGGAGCGGAAGGCGTTGAGACTGAACCTGATGCAGGTGAGCCGTGCGGCACTTGTCATGGCCTCCGACAGCGCAGCCAGCATGCTTTCCTCGTCGGTGATGATGCCGAGATCGAGTTCGCATAGTGCGGGGTGGATTCGCAAGACCTCGGTCAGTGCCCCGATGATCTCCGCCGACTGAACATCCGGCAGGCCAAGTGCCTTGAGCGATTGGTTGGCAAGCAGTCCGGTCAACAGCATCTTTATCGCGGACTGCTTCTCGGGCGAGTTGGCATGTCCAAGCTTCAGGATTTCCAGCGTGCGGTTGCCCGGCAAGACCTTGCCAATCGCCAGCAAGTCGTCCGCTGTCATGGTGGAATAAGCGAGATCCAGTCGCCTGAGGCTGTCGTTGGCGACGAGGGCCTGGGCCAGCAGGGATCCTGCGCCGCCCATGGCACCGCCGCGGGCATTCAGTTCCTCCAGCGTGTGATTGTCCTTCAGGGCTGCCCAGATCGCCAGCCAGTCCCCGATGGTCAGCAACGTGCAGTCGGAAATGTCGAGCTGCTTGAGGGATCGGTTGTTGATGAGGATGTTGGCCAGTGCCGCTCCGGTGCCACGCTTGCAGGCTCCGCTGGCATGCATGCTCTGCAGGGTGTTGTTGCTGCTTAAGCCCTCGGCAATGGCAAACCAGTCCTCGACGCTCATCAGCGGACGGTTAAGCCACAAGTTGTCATCGGAGATATCCAGCCGCTTCAGGCTTCGATTGCTGATGAAGAACGATTGCAGCTGCAATCCGACGCCCTCCAGCGTACAGCCGCTGACGTTCAGTTCTTCCAGTGTCGAGTGGTTCTCCAGCGCGTCGAGGATGGCACGCCAGTCTGCGGCATCCAGCGCTTCGCAACAGGAAATATCGAGCGCTCTCAGGAACACGCTGGCTCTGAGGAGCGTGGCCAGCGCCGCTCCGGAGTCGTTCGGGAGACTGCCCGCGGCGCGTACGCCGGGCGGCATGCTGCCGGGCTGCAGGGTGTTGCTGATGGTCCGCCAGTCATCGACAGTCAGCTTGCAATTCGAGATGTCGAGGAACTGCAGATGACAGCCCGCAGTGATGAGCCGGGCCAGTGCAGCGCCGGAACCCGCGCTGCAACTGCCCCGCAGGTGCAGCCTGCACACGGACTCGTTGCCGGACAGGGCCTTGCCGAGCATGTCGAGCAAGCCCGGGCACGCCACTTCGGTCAGCGCAAGTGCGGTCGTGTGCCGATTGCCTGCCATGGCCTCGACCAGTGCATTGAGCTCATCGCCGGAGGGCGGGGCGATGCTTGTTTTCCGGAGAATGAAGAGCGCGCTCTGGCAGGATCCGTCCAGCAGGAGCTTGAAGGCGTCCCTGAAAGGGAGTCGGCCATTGCGCTTTTCCGCAGATCGAGGTGCCGCATCCGTGCCCGGCACGCCGAAGACGGGTTCGGTGTGCAACGGCAGCCGGATTGGCGCCCCGACGGCCATCTGCTGCGCAAACATCGACTCGGCCAGCATCGTGGCGCTCGGCATGATGAGCGCCGATATGGGCAGCGGGCCCGGCAAGGGCACTTGCGGCACCGTTTCCATCTGGGTCTGCACGAGCATCTGCGTCCGCTTCAGGATCTGTTGCAGCGCACGGGCGTCGAGCAGGCCATTGCCCGTCATCGGCGGGAGCATCCAGAGCGGGATGAACCAGTTCGAGAACACACCGCCGTCCGCTGCCCCCACGAACATTGACGGCATCAGGGGAAGCGGGCTTGCCGGCGGTGCCTCTGCCAGCGGTGCGGTGGCGGTGCTTGCTTCGGGCTGCAGAGGCGTTTGCGGCGAGCCGTTGCCCGGGGTGGAAATCATTCATGCTCTCCGCTGCTTGCCTTTTCATCCTGCGCATTGACGATGTCGGCGAAGCGAAGTACGTCCAGCACGCGCTGTGCTTCTTCTTGCGGCAAGGCGGTGTCGATGGCGCTGGCGATGGCGGTCGCTTCTTCATTGCGCAGCTCCGGCCAGTTCGCATCCGCGTTGCGGCGGAATTCGTTCAGCATCCCGATGCCCGTCGCTGGCGCGGCTACGCGCTGCCGTTGCTGCCGTTGCTGTTCATCCAGCTGACGGTTGCGGGTGGTCAGTTCATCGAAGCGCGCAAGTGCGCTGATGACGCGCTTATCCAGCAGCAAGTCGGTGTCGTCGTGTTCGAACACGAATTCCAGCAGCGTGGTGTTGCCGTTGATGGCGTCGGCGATCTCTTCGAGGATTTGTGCCATCGACTGGCTCGATACGCTATTGCGCAGGTAATTGGTCAGGGTCAGTTTGGTGATGCGCGGATTGCCATTCAACAGCCGCTTCAGCCCGTCCACGGAGTCAGCACCGTCGAGCTCCAGGGTCTGGACCGAACGGTTGCGCACCAGACCCTTGAGGCCGACGGTCTCGTCGGTGTCTTCGGATTGGCCCGGAGGACGCAGGATGACCGACGTCAGGCGGGAGTTGGTGGCGAACAGCTCGTTGATGGCGTCACCCGCATCGGTCGTGTCTTCGCTGTCCTCTAGTCCGGTGATGCTGCCGAGATCGAGAAACTGCAGGCGGGTGTTAGCGTTCAGGCCTTGCCGGATCGGGGTGAGGTTCGCCAGGTCCAGCTTGCACTGGATGCTCAGCCCCCTCAGGTGCTGGTTGGTGGTGAGCATGGCGCCGATCGCCATGCCCAGTTCGGGGAGTTGCTCGCCCGGTTCGGCGAGGGGCGCCGTCTTCCCGACGGAATGTCGCTCTTCCCTCGCGTAGAAAAAATGGAATTGCTCGACGGCCGTGTTGACCGCCATTGCTTCCACGATCTGCTGCAGGTCGCCGCACCCCCAGCCGTGAGTGAACCGCATGTCCAGCTGCGTGATGGTCGGGTTGGCTCTCAGCACGCCCGCCATCGCGGACCCGCAGCCTGCCATGCTGCAGTGGCGCAAGGTGATGGCGTCGATGCTGCGGTTGCCTTCGAGTCCGGGTGCAATCGCCCTGAACAGCGATTGGAGTTCGCCGCAATGCTCGAAGGTCAGCGTTTGCAGGCGGTGGTTGTTGCGGATCCTGTCGGCCAGTTGCTGAGGGTTGTGCAGCCAGACGGTTTCTTCCTCGTTGAAATCGAATCGGATGTCTTCCAGATGCTGGTGGCCGAACAAGGCCGCGAGGAATGCCTGGTCCAGCACGAATTTGCCGGGATTGTGGTCCCCGTCGCGTAATACCAGCGTCAATGACGCCAGCGGTGTCTGGCTCTTGAGCAGTGCGGTGAGCTGGGAGATCAGCTGGGGCGCGAAGCGGTCCATGCTGCATTCGATGTGCAGGTCTACCCGATTGAGGTTGCTGCGCAGCGCGTGCAGCACGACGGCGACCGTTGCAGCTTCATTGCCATCGAGTGTAATGGCCGCGGCGCGACATCCGGGCAGCCAGCGCGCGAGGTCGTTCAGCTCTCTGCCGGTGGCCGCGCCGAGCTGCAGGTCGTCCGCATCCTCGAACAGGCGGTCGCGGGTATAGCGCGATGGCGAATTGCCTGAAGCGGCATGACCCGTGTGGGGTGACGGCGCCGGACGCACATGGAACTCGGGTGCTGTCTGTTGCATGACGTTGCCACCAGGGGCCGGCGGTTGCGCAGGAATGGCGTTCGCAGCGAAGGGATTCCATTCGTTAGGCCAGACCGGCGCCAGTCCGTACGGGTAGGGCATGACGGCGGCGCCCCAGGGCGATGGCGGGAGTGGCATGGAAGGGAAAGGCGCGAACATGGGGGGCAGCGGCACGAAGGGCGCAGGGACGGGCGTGACCCACGGCGCCAGCAGCTGTTGCGGTAGCCCCTGTGGGGCCGCCATCTGGCCCGGGGCGGTGGCATACGGGGGTGGGTAGCCGACCATGCGCGGCGCCACGCCGGGCGCGTGCGGCGTTCCCTGTGGTTGCGCCGTTGCGTTCGGTGCGCCCGCCTGAGGTGCCGGCACGCCGCCGGGCGTGCGTGCATCGTGGCCGGTTTGGGCGCCGGACGCGTTTGGATACAGGTTGTCACTGGTGCGTTTCATGGAGACTCCGGAGGGAAGGCGGTGGCCGCGGCGAGCGGGGGTCGCGGCTTAGTGGGAGGCGACTTGGACCGGTTCCGGAGAGAAAAATAGTAATCACTTACATGGTTGATATTCGGCTACGCCGCGCACGTCCCGCAGGTTGGCGGCTCTTTTCAAGGGCTTGGGTGTTTGCCCGGGTTTGGCTGCCTGTTCCGCAGGGCTTGTTTAAATATAAACACATGTGTTTTTCTAAAGTTCAACATTCACTGTTTGCGCTAAGTGCTTAATTTTCTGCGCTATTCTTTCTTCCCGAGCTTCAAGTGTGTGCGCTAAGTCCTTGGTTTCATTGAAAAAAAACTACTTTTCGCACTGCGATATTCCTTGACCGAAAATCAGCGCTCCTCTAAAGTGGGCGCAAGTGTGGAAAAGTGTATTTTTGTGGGCGACATGCGGCTTGTTTTGTTTGTCGTGCCGGCAAGGATCCATGGCTCCGCTGACCCGAATTTCCCGAATGCGCAAGCAACAGGAGTCAGCTTCCCGTGTTTCAAGGCGCTTCCGCCCTCAGTCTGGATGCCAAAGGCAGGATGAATATCCCTGCGCGGCATCGTGACGCGCTGTCCGTGCAGTGCGAAGGGAGAGTCACGCTCACGAAGCACCCGCACGGCTGCCTGTTGCTGTTCCCGCGGCCGGTCTGGGAGCAGCATCGCGAGCAGATCGCGAACTGGCCGATGTCGGCGCGCGCGTGGCAGCGGATCTTCCTTGGCAATGCCTGTGACGTCGAGATGGACGGCGCCGGCCGCATCCTGATCTCGCCCGAACTGCGCAGCGCGGTCGGACTGACCCGCGAGGTCATGCTGCTCGGCATGGGCAGCCATTTCGAAATCTGGGACGCCGCCAAGCTCGAAGAGAGCGAGGCGCAGGCGATCGCCGGCGGCATGCCGGACGTGTTGAGCAACTTTTCCTTCTGACGGCGGCCCATGACAGAGCAAACGGTGCCCGGTGCCTCGCACCGGACAGTGCTGCTTGACGAGGCAGTCGATGCGCTTGCGATTGATGGCGAGCGCCGCGACGGCCTGTATGTCGACGGCACGTTCGGTCGCGGCGGCCACAGCCGGCTGATCCTGTCGAAACTGTCGCCGCGCGGCCGGCTGGTCGCGTTCGACAAGGACCCGCAGGCCGTCGAGGTCGCGCAGCGGCTGGCGAAGGAAGACGGACGCTTTGCGATCGTGCACGACAGCTTCGCAACGATGGACACGGCGCTGGCGGCGCGTGGTTTGGGGCCGGTCGATGGCGTGCTGCTCGACCTCGGCATCTCGTCGCCGCAGGTGGACGAGGCCGCGCGCGGATTTTCCTTCCGCGCCGACGGTCCGCTCGACATGCGCATGGATACCACCCGCGGCATGCCGGCCTCCGAATGGCTGGCGACCGAAACGCAGGACAACCTTGAGAAAGTGATTCGCGAGTATGGGGAAGAACGGTTTGCTTTTCAGATTGCAAAGGCGATTGTTGCTCGACGCGCCGTCGAGCCGATCCGCAGCACCGGACAGCTCGCAGCACTCGTGGCTGGTGCCGTCAAGACCCGTGAAAAAGGCAAAGACCCGGCCACCCGGACTTTTCAGGCTGTACGAATTTTCATCAATCAGGAACTGGAAGACCTTGACGCAGGTTTGACGCAGGCATTCGGCCGCCTCGCGCCGTTCGGGAGATTGGTGGTGATCAGCTTTCATTCGCTTGAAGACCGGATCGTGAAGCGCTTCCTGGCAGGCAAAGCCAACGTCGCGCAGCCCGACCGTCGCCTGCCGATCCGTGCGTCCGAACTGCCGCAGCCCGAGGCGCGCCTGCTGGGCAAGATGAAGCCCGGCGCGGCCGAGGTGGCGGCCAACCCGCGTTCCCGCTCCGCCGTCATGCGCTGCGCGATGCGCCTGCCGCAGGGAGGCGCCGCATGAGCAACCGTGCACTGCTGTCCGTGGCTGGCCCGCTGGTCGCCTGCTCGCTGCTGCTGGTCAATTCCCAATACCAGGCGCGGCGGCTGTTCATCGAGATCGAGCGCGCGCAAGTGCGCAAGGAAAGGCTCGATGCCGAGTGGGACCAGCTGCAGTACGAACAGTCGGTGCTGGCCGACCATGGGCGCATCGACCGCATCGCCCGCGCCACGCTCGGCATGAGCGTGCCCGGTCCCGGCCGCACGCAGTACCTGAACGCGGGAGGGCGGTGATGCGCGCCCCGAGTCGCAAGGCCGCCGCGCGCGGCTTCAGTTTTTCAGCCAGCCCGGTGCTGGCGGTGAAGCTGCCGCCGTGGCGCTCGCGGCTGGCGCTGTTCCTGCTGTTTGCCGCCTTCATGGCAGTGGCGGTGCGCGCCTTCTGGCTGCAGGCGCTGTCGACCGAATTCCTGCAGGCGAAGGGCCGCTCGCGCTACCTGCACACGATCGACCTGCCGGCCGTGCGCGGCAAGATCACCGACCGCCACGGCGAGGTGCTGGCATCGTCGCTGCAGGTGAAGACTATCGGCGCCATCCCGAAGGCCTTCAATGCGACCGACGACCAGTTGCGCCAGCTGGCGAAGCTGCTCGAGATGCCGGTGGCGGAACTGAAAAAGAAGCTCGATACCGATCGCAGCTTCGTCTTCCTCAAGCGCCAGGTCGATGAGGACGTCGCCGATCGCATCGTCAAGCTCGGCATCGCCGGGCTTGATACGCGACTTGAATACAAGCGCTTCTATCCGGCCGGCCCGGTCGCCGCGCACATGCTCGGCTTCACCAACGTCGAGGATGTCGGGCAGGAAGGCATGGAGCTGGCGCAACAGGCGTCGCTCGGCGGCGCGGCCGGCAGCCGGCGCGTGATCCGCGATCGCCTCGGCCGCATCATCGAAGACATCGGCTTCGTGCGCGAACCGCAGGACGGCCGCGACCTCGTGCTGTCGATCGACAGCAAGATCCAGTACACCGCCTTCACCGAGTTGCAGCGCGCGGTCGAGCAGAACCGCGCGAAGGCCGGCGCGATCGTGGTGCTCGACGTGAAGACCGGCGAAGTGCTGGCGCTGGCCAACCTGCCCACGTACAACCCGAACACGCGCAACGGCCTGACCGGCGCGCAGCTGCGCAATCGCGTGATGACCGATACCTATGAGCCGGGCTCGACGCTGAAGCCGTTTACCGTCGCGCTCGCGCTGGAAAAGGGCCTGGTCACGCCGCAGACCATGCTCGACACGCCGCCGCGGCTGTCGATCGGCTCGGCATCGATCGGCGACTCGCACGCGCATGCGTCGAGCATGTCCGTCACCGAGATCATCCAGCAGTCGTCGAACGTCGGCACGGTGCGCATGGCGATGCGCTTCGAGCCGCGCGACATGTGGGAAATGTACACCTCGGTCGGTTTCGGCCAGGCGCCGCGCTTCGGCTTCCCCGGCGCCGTTGCCGGCCGGCTGCGTCCGTACAAGAACTGGCGGCCGATCGAACAGGCGACGATGAGCTACGGGCACGGCGTGTCGGTGTCGCTGATCCAGGTCGCGCGCTCGTACATGATCTTCGCGCGCAACGGCGAGGTGATACCGCTGTCGTTCCAGAAGCTGCTGCAGTCGCCGCAGCCGCAGCGCGTGATTTCCGAGAAGACCGCGCAGCAGATGCGCGACATGATGGAAAAAGTGGTCGGCCCCGGCGGCACCGCGCCGCTCGCGCAGGTGCGCGGCTACCGCGTCGCCGGCAAGACCGGCACTGCGCACAAGCTCGAGAACGGCCGCTATGTGAACAAGTACGTTGCGTCCTTCGTCGGTTTTGCGCCGGTCTCCGACCCGCGCATCATCATCGCGGTGATGGTCGACGAGCCCACGGCGGGCAAGCACTTCGGCGGTCAGGTCGCCGCGCCCGTGTTCGCCAACGTCGCCGCCGGTGCGCTGCGCGCGATGAACGTCGCGCCCGACGCCAGCGTCGAGAACGTGATCATGCCGGCCGAAACGGTCGTGGAGAGCATGTGATGACGGCCTTCGATACCGGCGACCTGATCAACTGGCTGCGCACGACGGCGCCTTCAGCGCAGCTGTCGCTCGACTCGCGCCGCATCCAGCACGGCGACGTCTTCCTTGCCTGCCCCGGCGAAGCCGGCGACGGTCGCAACTTCATTGGTGCGGCCATCGAGGCCGGCGCGCGCGCGGTGCTGTTCGACGACGCCGGTGGCTTCGCATGGAATCCCGAATGGACTGTCGCGCAGCGCGCGGTGCCGGGCCTGGCGGCGCTGGCAGGGCGCATTGCGCATGAATGGTATGGCCGACCGGACGAGCGCCTGTTCAGCGTCGCCGTCACCGGCACCAATGGCAAGACCTCGTGCACGCAATGGCTGGGACAGGCGCTGTCGCGCCGCGAATTGCCGACCGCAGTCGTCGGCACGCTCGGCGTCGGCTTGTTCCGCCGCGGCAGCAGCGGACCGTTCGCAGCGACCGGCTTCACTACGCCGGATGCAGTGCAGCTGCACCGCAAGCTCGCCGAGCAGAGTGCGCAGGGTGCGCTGGCGCTGGCGATCGAGGCCTCGTCGATCGGCCTCGCGCAGGGGCGGATGGACGAGCTGCATGTCGACTGCGCGGTACTGACCAATTTCACTCGCGATCACCTCGACTTCCACGGCACGATGGAAGCCTACGAGCTCGCGAAGGCGAAGCTGTTCGACTGGCCCGGCCTGAAGCACGCGGTGATCAATCTCGACGATCCGGTCGGCCCGCGCATGGTCGCGCGCATGCGCACGACCAATCCGTCGGTGCAGGTGATCGGCTATACCGCCGAAGGCGCGCAGGCTGGCGACCTGCCGGTGCTGTCGGCCTCCGACATCCGCATTGGCCAGCACGGCACCAGCTTCCAGCTGGCGTCGCCGTATGGCAGCGGCAGCGTGCGCACGCAGCTGATCGGTCGCTTCAACGTCAGCAATGCGCTGGCGATCGCCGGCGTGCTGTGCGCGCGCGGCTTTGCCTGGGATGTGATCGTCGGCCTGCTCGAGTCGCTGGTGGCCGTGCCCGGCCGCATGCAGCAGCTCGGCGGCGGCGACGGCCCGCTGGCCGTGATCGACTATGCGCACACGCCCGATGCGCTGCACAAGGCAATCGACACGCTGCGCGCCGTCGCGCAGGCGCGCCAGGGCAAGCTCTGGTGCGTGTTCGGCTGCGGCGGCGACCGCGACCCCGGCAAGCGGCCGGAGATGGGCCGCGAGGCGAATCGTGCCGACCAGATGATCGTCACCAGCGACAACCCGCGCAGCGAAGAGCCGGAAGCCATCATCGCGCAGGTGGTGGCCGGCGTGCCCGAGGCCGACCACGGCAAGCTGCAGGTGATCCAGGACCGCGCGACCGCGATCCTGTCCGCGATCCGCAATGCGGGCAAGAACGACGTGATCCTGGTGGCCGGCAAGGGCCACGAGGACTATCAGGAAATCAAGGGCCGGCGCCTGCCTTTCCGCGACGCCGACCATGCCGCGCTGGCGCTGGCCACGCGCGCTACCCGTTTCGGAGGCCACTGATGCAGGCCGATCTCGCCGATTTCGTCTCCGCCATTCCCGGCGCCACGCTGTCGGCGCCCGCGCGCTTTTCCGGCGTGTCGACCAACAGCCAGACGGTGGAGGCCGGCAACCTGTTCGTCGCGCTGCGCGGCGAGCGTTTTGATGCGCATGACTTCCTGCATGACGTCGCCGCGCGCGGCGCGGCCGCAGTGGTGGTCGAGCGCGTGCCCGACGGCTTCATGCTGCCGGCGCTGGTGGTGCCCGACAGCCGCCATGCGCTCGGACAGATCGCGCGCGCATGGCGCGACCGCTTTGACATTCCGGTGATCGGCGTGACCGGCAGCAACGGCAAGACGACGGTCAAGGAAATGATCGCGTCCATCCTCGACGCTGCGTTTGGTGCCGAGCAGGTGCTGGCGACGCGCGGCAACCTGAACAACGAGATCGGCGTGCCGCTGACCCTGTTCCGGCTCGGCGCGCAGCATCGCGCCGCAGTGATCGAGATGGGCATGAACCATCCGGGCGAGATTGCGCGGCTGGCCGAGATCGCCGCGCCGGATGTCGGGCTGGTCAACAATGCGCAGCGCGAGCACCAGGAATTCATGGCCAGTGTGGCCGCGGTCGCCGAAGAGAACGGCGCCGTGATTCGCGCTCTGGCCGCAGACGGCTGCGCGGTCTACCCGGCCGACGACGACTACGCGCCGCTGTGGCAAGGCTATGCCGGTGCGCGCCGCAAAATCACCTTCGGATTCGGCGGCGATGCCGCGGTTTCCTGCGCATGGCAGGCGCTGGACTTCGGCAGCCAGATGGCGATCGACGCGCAGGGCATGCGCTTCGACGTGTCGCTGTCGGCTGCCGGCGAGCACAACGTGCGCAATGCGCTGGCCGCCTGCGCGGCCGCGATCGCCATCGGCATCGACGTGCGCAGCATCGTGCGCGGGCTCGAACGTTTCGCGCCGGTCGCCGGCCGTCTGCAGAAGAAGCGGGCGACGAATGGCGCGACCGTGATCGACGACACCTACAACGCCAATCCCGACTCCGTGCGCGCCGCGATCGACGTGCTGGCCGCGGCGCCGTCGCCGCGCCTGCTGGTGCTCGGCGACATGGGCGAAGTCGGCAGCGAGGGCGTGGCCTTCCACGAAGAGATCGGCGCGTATGCACGCGCCCGGCAGATAGACCAGCTTTATACCGTGGGCACGCTGGCCCGACACGCGAGCCTCGCGTTCGGCAGCGCCGCCCGCCATTTTGACGACATGGAACAACTGAATGACGAAGTCGCACAGCAGCCATCCGGCGCCAGCGTGCTCGTGAAGGGCTCGCGCTTCATGAAAATGGAACGCGTGGTGCAGCGCCTGACCGGCGCGCAGGCGGGAGGGCACTGACATGCTGCTGTGGCTCGCACAACAATTCCAGGACCAGATCGGCGCGCTGAGGGTCTTCAACTTCATCACCTTCCGCGCTGTGTTTGCCACGCTGACCGCGCTGCTGATCGGCTTGCTGTCCGGTCCGGCCGTGATCCGCATGCTGACCGAATTGAAGGTCGGCCAGGCGGTGCGCACCGACGGCCCGCAGACGCACCTGGTCAAATCGGGCACGCCGACCATGGGCGGTGCGCTGATCCTGATCGGCATCGGCATTGCCACCTTGCTGTGGGGCGACTGGAGCAACCGGCTGCTGTGGCCGGTGCTGATCGTCACGCTCGGCTTCGGCGTGATCGGCTGGGTCGATGACTACCGCAAGGTGGTCTACAAGGACCCGAACGGCATGCGCTCGCGCGAGAAGTATTTCTGGCAGTCCGTGATCGGGCTGGCGGCCGCGTTCTATCTTGCGTTCTCGGTCTCCGGCCCGACCAATGCGAAGGTGTGGGAACTGTTCACCGCCTGGGTGCAGTCCGGCTTTGCGATGGACTTGCCGCCGAAGGCCGACCTGATCGTGCCCTTCTTCAAGACCATCAGCTACCCGCTTGGCGTCTGGGGTTTTATCGCGCTGACCTATTTCGTCATCGTCGGCACCAGCAATGCGGTGAACCTGACCGACGGCCTCGACGGCCTCGCGATCATGCCGACCGTGATGGTCGGCTCGGCGCTGGGTATTTTCGCCTACCTGACCGGTAGCGCGACCTAT
>JACCDW011503841.1_pt1 | contig 18260 bp, 27 predicted proteins | sample 7449781 | NCBI WGS metagenome assembly JACCDW01 (sample SAMN15323449, study PRJNA562643) | freshwater metagenome | isolation source: river surface water | place: USA:Blue River Watershed | collected 2017-08-18
CTTTAAGATTGCTCGCGAAACCCTGATTACGGCTCAGCGCCTGCTTCTGGACTCGGGCAACCTCAACATGTTCCACCAGTCGATCGGCAGCCTGACCCTGCTCGACGACTATCGCCGTTGGCGCGACCGCGTATTCATTGACGAACTCGCCAAAGCCGAAGCTAACGGTGCTGCTTCTAGCACCCAGGGTGGTTACTACTTCCCCGGTGGCAAAGTCAAGAATGCCTCGGGTCAAATCACCTACACCAGCACTGAGTACACCGCTGACGTTCAGCAGTTCTCCGTGCGTACCGACCTTCTGACTGTGGTGAAGGACCTGCGTAAGCGCAACGTCCCCACCTTTGCTGATGGTCTGTATCGCTGCATCTGCGATCCCACCTTCATGATGCACCTGCGTCGTGATCCTGACTTCCGTGAGATCGCTCGTTACAGCGGCAACCCTGGCCAAGGCATGTACATGGGCAACCCCATGATGCCTAACAACGCCAGCTTCTACATGGGTCCCCAGGCTGGTCAGGGCTACTTCCTGGCTGGTGAGCCCGTGATGCCTACTGGCGTTCAGTTCGAAGGTGTGAAGTTCTTCGAGTCGACCAACTTCCCGACCAAGAACATCACCACCTCCTTTGCTGGTACCGGCGGTACCTACGCTTCTCAAGAAGTTGCCCAAGGTTACTTCTTCGGCCCTCAGGCTATCGGCGTGGGCATCGGTGGTCCGAACGCTCAGGTGCTCATCAACAACAACGACGACTTCAGCCGCTTCATCATCCTGATTTGGCAGCTGTACGCTGGCTTCGAAATCCTGAACAAGGACTTCGTGACCACCGCATTCAGCTTTGTGTCTGATGACGGCGACGTTTGATCTACATAATACGTAAAAACAAAAGGACAGATAAATGACCTATCTTTCGTCTAAAAAGATCTATCCAGGCAACTGGGTGGAAGCTCTGAACGGTTGGTACAAGAACATCGATACCAACGACAACGGTTCTAACGATGCCTCCAAGGGCGGCCCCACCTCGGTGCTGGCCGTTCCTGGCTACCGTTATTTCCAACAGCGTGGTTACGTCCCCGTGACCCAGACCTCCGGTGCTCCTCTGGTGACCGGTAACGTGATCGTTCCCTCGCCCTACCGCCAGGACGACACCCGCCCCGACATCACCGGCATGGTGATCTCTGGTAACACCACTCAGCCTGCTTACGTGTATCGCACCGCGATCTCCGTGGCTTCTGGCTGGGGTGATGGCCGCGTGGCTTCTGGTGTGTATGCCGCAACCGGTAATGTGATCTCCTTCGGTCGCGATTCCAGCGGTCCTACCGCAGCCTCTGGTGTGGGCGAAGGTGTGATTCAGGCCAACCTGACCTCCACCACCTCCGGTGACGCTGCTACCAAGATCTACTTCGCTGGTGGCACCCAAGGCTTCGGCACCAACCCCTTCATCACCGCTACCGGTGCTGCTGGTGTGTCTGGTTCCGTGGTGTACTACTCCGCCACCACTGGCACCACCTTCAAGGTGTTCGCTAAGGGCGCTGCTAACGACACCAGCACTTCCGGTGGTGTTTACATTTCTGATGCTGATTCTGCCGCTGGTAAGACCGGTTATCTCGCTGTGGAAATCTGCTACATCCAGCCGGATGAAGCTCCTTCCTACGACGATATCGAAGCTTACCTTCCTAACCGCACAGTTAGCTGATTAGGGTAAACTAGGACCAGTGATTACAACTGGTCCTTATGCTTTATCAGCACAAAAAAACTGGCGCTCGTGTCAAAGTTGTAAGTGAGTGGGACAACGGCGATTGGTTCATGGTCGAAGATCAGGACGGTCGCCTTTATACCGCTTATAAAACAGAGTTGACACCTGATGAGACGGCAACCAAAAAGGTTAAAGCTCTTCAGGTAAAAGATAAAGCATCTCAGGAGGAGCCCAGGACATTCCCTCCTGATCAACGCCTCAACATTAATGCAGCAACTCCTCAGATGATTGCTGATCACATTAAAGGCATTGGTCTCAAAACAGCACGAGAGATCAAAGATCTTCAGATGTCCTTATCGGGTGAAAGATTTACATCTCTCGATCAGCTCAAGCAAATTAAACGCGTTGACTGGGACGCAGTCCTGGCAGCCGACCTGGTTCGTGTTTGATACTCATCTCCTAATTCAATGCCCCTGGGAAACCAGGGGTTTTTATTTTAGAATTGAAAATAAAAACAGAATATGGCAGGTATTACATATTTAGGGCAAGTTGGGTCGACCGGTACTTCAACCGGTCCGCATAAACATGTCTATGTAAAAGATCTTGGAACAGGTCAGTACATCAACCCGGCAACCATCCGATCTGCACTGGCAGGCATCCGAGTTGGCGAAGGTCGTGTTCCAGCTTTACTGAAGACAGACAAAGGACAGTACGAATTCAATCCAGCGGCAGGTATTACGCTGACATCAAAGTTTGGTCCTCGATCTGCTCCCACGAAAGGTGCCAGTAGCTATCACCAGGGTGAAGATTGGGCGCTTCCAGAAGGCACTCCTGTTTATTTCGAAGGAGCAGGGACATACAAGCCAGCACCGAGCCAAGGGGGCTTTGGTAACCTTGCAACATTCATTACAGCTGACAATAAATACGAGATCGGCCTGGGGCACATGAAATCACTTGCTCCAGCGGCGGAAGTGAGGCCATCCCCTGGGGCAACAACATCAAGTCCAGAAGATGCAACGTTAAAACTGTTAACAACAATCTTTGGACAGAAAGAAGAGAAACAACCTTCTCTTACCGAACAGTTAATTGGCTCCGCTGTTGCCCAGAGATTAGCGCAACCTCAATCCCAAAACTTTCTCTCTAAGTATTCTTCAATGCTCACTAATCCTTACGAGGATGTTTTACTGAACCCTTCAATGCTGGAGTTGGGTTGATTTGCTTCTTTTATAATAAAAACACACTGGGTCTAAGAAGTGCAGTTAGCTGACTTCGATAAAAGTAGGGTGAGATATCACCTTGGTTATTTCACTGTTTCAGTGCCAGCGGGTGATTATGCCCGTCTGGAAGAAGCAATGAATACAGTCCCAGATTCGTACTTCTACGACAAGATTGTTATTCAGATTGGCCGTTGCGATACGGCTGAAAAGAAAACAGAAGTTGCCACTTCGCCTTCTACTCGTTTAGAAAGCATCGCTGGTGACGTGGATCGTACGATTCGCTCTAGCAATGCCAAAGAGGCATTAAAGGTTTGGGATGAGATTTATCTCTATGAAACCAATCGTTTGGCAAATATCCTTTATGTGCCGAACTACAAAGATCCGTTCCAAGCTCGGTATCGCTACGAGCGATCTGGCGCTGAATTTATCCAGGCTTTACCTGGACCTGCTGACACCGCCGTTGGCTCACGTATTTACTTAAGAGAGGTTTGTAGGTAATCATGGCTGATTTGTTACCACGTCCATTCGGTAATCCTTTTGGTGGGATTATTGGCAATGAAGTGAGCTACATGGGAAGGGCTTTAAGCCAAGGGCGTATTCCTTATTTTGCGCCTAACTCTACCTTACAACCTAAACAGACAGCACAGCAAACAGGAATGTACGGTCGTTACGTCCCTGGTGCACAGCAAACCCCTTTTCAAAAGCCTGTTGGCGATACGCCTGTAGAACGTGCATTTGCCTCTGAGGCATCCAGTGTTGCTCAGCAAGCCGCGCAAAACCCTGAGTTTAAGCGTTACGAAGATGCTCGATTGAAAGCTGTGGCACCTGGTGCAACACCGCAAGCTGTGCAGTCTGCAGAAGATATTGGCATGCAGATCTGGGCTAAAGCAAATCCCACCCTTGCCGCTAAAGTAAAGCCCGGTCAATCAGGTTATGATGTCATCCAGGGAACTTTGGCCGGTGGCGCAGCACGTCAAGGTTTTGGTTATGGGTTAGATCAACAGCTTGTACCCACACCCCAAGGTTTCCCCAGCCTTCCCCTCCCCATGGGTAGTGTTGCTCCCGGCGGCTACGCCCAAGGCTTTAACGTTCAGCAAAATCTTGCTCCAAACGCAACGTTAACTGCATCTAGCGCACCGACCGCTACACAAGCAAACCTTGGCGGTGCTTTTGGTTCTAAAGGTTTCCTTGATGATGAGACTATTAAGCGTTTTCAATCTTTGATTAAACCTGCCTCTTGATTTCTTGGCATTGCCTTGGCATGTAAGACCAACCTGCTGGACATAAATCTCTGATTTGCGGGGGCCAGCGTAGTTGCTTTAAACCAATGATTCTCTGTCCTAATTTTGTTAAACGAACTCTGACAACGCTTGCCACAACCTTGGCACTGCAAACCGTCTTTATTCCCGGCCTCAGAGCAAGTTCAAATTGGGTAGGAGATTACACCGCAATCTAAGATGTCTGAGTTACGCCGACAGCTAGAGCAATTCAGATCTACCCCTCAGGGGCAGGGACTTCTGCGCATGATTCGCGTAGGCGAAGGCACCTCTGGTCCCCAGGGTTACCAAACGATGTTTGGCGGAGGTACGTTCGATACATCCAGGGGATGGCGTCATCCTGATCGTGTTGTTCGCAGTGGTGGCTACGCAAGCTCAGCAGCTGGTGCTTATCAGTTTTTAACGCCAACTTGGCAATCAGCTCAACGCACTCTCGGATTATCTTCTTTTGATCCGGCATCGCAAGATCTTGCGGCGTTGTACCTGGCCAAGCAGCGTGGCGCTTTAGACGTACTCCAGAAGGGCGGCAAACTTGTCGACGTGATGGATCGTCTTGCTCCAGAGTGGGCTTCTATCCCCACACGGGAAGGTCGTAGTTATTACGGTCAACCCGTCAAGAGCGTATCTGATCTTTCTAAGGCATACGAAGAAGGTAAGGCAGGGGCTCCTGTTCAGACACCCGCTGGCACAGCGCAAGCGGTACAAAAGGGTAATGCGCTGGGCCAAACAATTCTTCAGCAAGTGCTTAAGCAACTTGTTCCTGCAACGCTTCAAAAACGTAGTCAGGTTTTATCACCAGAAGAGTTGTTATCTATCTCCAATGCATCCGTCGAGATGCCAAGTGATTATCTCGATTTGTTTGTCTGATGGCACGCCTTCGCAATCGTCTTGAATACCTGGAAGAATACAGCCCAGGTGATGCGTCCGAACTTCTTGGCGGATCGCGTTACTCTGAATTTCTTTCTCTTCCAGGTAATTTTGGTGATCTTTCTGGTCGTGCACCTACGACCTACACCAGTGCTTTGTTTGATAAACTAAGCAAGTTTACTTCAGACGACAAAGATAAGGGGACTAATTTTGAAAGGTTTTTAAACCTTCAAAGAAATCCTGACTACTTAACTGAAGCGGCAATGAAACTGCCCACGGGTTTCAATCAGTCTTATAATTTGATATCCTCGCTTAGTTGAGCGACTTCTAGTAAAATAAACTTAAATAATGAGCTGCCCCTGGCAAGGGGTTAAAACCGGAGTAAGTAAATGGCGTCAACGTCTACTAATAAGCAGCCCGTATTTTCGGATCGTCCATTATTTGACTCCGTTCGGGTGACAACGCAGACCGTTGGCAGCGCATCCAGTAACACTTTATTTGTGCAGGGTGGTCAGGCTCCGTCCATCCTGGTGGACATGGATGCTGAGTTGAGTGAGGATAATAACAATGGTGGCGTGGTCGATTCGATCACAATCGTCCGAAATGACAATTATCGGGACGCGGATTACACCATTAGCTCTGGCACTTCTGGCACCGTTATTTCTTTGACAAGCGGTCAGCTTGTCTTCATTCAACACACAGGTGTTTTAGGCACGGCTGCAATGAGTGGCTATGGCTATTACACCTATACAGGTGCAACCACACTGACTGGCGTCAATACCAGCTTGATCTTCTCTGGTGGCACCACAAGTGGTTTTAGCTACAACGGCGCAGCTTACGGTTATCAACCTGCTGTCACCTTTGTCTTCTACCACACCCGTGGCACCACAACACCAATTCCTGCTAGCGGTGACTATCGTATCCTGTTTTCCAAAACTGTTCCGGCCAACAGCGGTCAGGCCGACTGTTCTGACGTGATGCCGCAGTTGGCTTACCCCATGCCTCAGGCAGGTAACACAACCGGTCTTGATGCCACATCTCCTCTGCGCAACCGTGGCATTTATCTTGAGCGTGGTGACCGCATTTACGTGGGCGTGTTCCCAGATGGTCCCAATATCTCTGGTTACACTCCCGGCGCACATATTTACGCACAAGGCGGATTCTTCTGATCATGGCCAAAAAGAGTGGAAGCTCTTTTGGAGATTTTAATAAGACAACGACGTTTGATCCACGTCCTGTAAAGCCAATAACAACTGAATTCTCCAAAGGTTCAGTTCCGGATTCTTTATATACAATTAACAGGGAATCAGCCTGGTCTAGATGGAGGCGTGGATACGAACTCGCCACAGCTCAGTTCTATAACAACTCTTACGACTACGCATTTACATACCGGGTTCCGGTTCCAGCTGGGACGCCGTCTACCAGTGGTAATGCACCAACAATTCCTGGCGTCTTCAAAGGCTTCCCGACGAACAGCAAAGAGTTCGGCATGCACTGGGCAGGTGTGCGTGTGGCAGGCAGCCTTAGGTTTGACAATGTTCTAGATAGTACAGGCGTTCGTGCATCCATTGCTTCTGTAACGGAAGACGACAACAACTGGTATGTACAGCTAAGCGGTACCTGGAGCGTTTCTAATCCATTGCCACCACCTCTTTATGTGGCATTACCGGGCGTTCCTGGCGGTCTAAAAGCTATTAATGGCGAAATCTTAGAGGATCGCATTATCACATCCGGTGGTGTACCGATTACGAGAGACACGATTGATCCCGCAACGCAGAAGAGATATGGCTACGTCCAAGCCGTGCTTGTGGACACCAATCCCTTCACGGGTGTTTTAACACTACGCAAGGCTGGTTCTGTGGAGGCAACACCCGACCGAGCTTTAGTTACTCCTGCAACCAGACCTCCAAACGTTGGTCGCTTCTTCATGACTGGCACTAGATACTGTTGTTCTTGTCAGGACTTCACAAGAAGAGACTACGCATATATGTCGTCTTTAAATAAAGTATCTGAATCGCTTAAGGATAAGTTTCCCCGTACATCAGTTGCGTCGTTAAAACCTGGTCGCTATGAAGCAATGACTATTAGCGGCGTTGTAAATAACAATGCAATGACAAGTGCGACAACCAATAGAGATATGAGGATTATCTCTCCGGCGCCACAATACAACGTTCCACCTACAGTCACTCCAACCACATCAACAGTCCCTGGAGCCATTCGAGATAATCCAGGCGTGTTCCGCGACTTTGGCGCAATGTATATTCGAAATACATCAGACCCTTCATTGCCAGGTTCTAAAGCAGAAGGAATGCCCAGCTATGAGGATTACTCAGCTGCAGGGAATGTCATTACATCTTTAACTGATGTCTGGACTCCTCTCCTTGATGAGATTCGATACTGTAAACACATCTATGCCATGAAGTATGAAGAAGGTGTATTCCCACCAGAACCTTCTGATTTTCCGGTTGGCATCGGAAGTATGGCGGCGTGGGAACAAAGACTTGTGAAAGAAACAGAAGAAGAACAAAGCAAGGCGTATGCAGCAAACCTACAGAGAGATGCGCTCTCAATGATGGATGTACCTCCATATAACTGCCAAGCACCAATGATGATGCCAATGATGCAAAAACTTTTTAACGTTCCTTCGACATTTGTTCGCATGAATGGTTTTACAATGATTGATAAAAATGGGAACACTTACATTCCCGCCTCTGGACAAAGACCCGCTAATTAGTTATGGCTGACTTTGGAGATGTGGTTGATTCCAATTTTATTTACTCACAAATACAGTTGGATTCCAGGCTTTATGGAGAAAGTCAGATTACCTATAGTGGCAACCCTACTGTTTACCATGTGGGAGATGTCGTTCATCTCCCTTACGAATCAGGCGAAACCTCAACGATGGAAGCAATTGGCCTTGCATGGGCTGCGTTTGCAAGTGGTGTAGGCCCTGAGTAAATTAAGATATACTTATATTAAAGAATAAATACCATTAAAAAAGCTTTAAGCCCCTAGCTTTGGCACCCCGTGATCTTATATGGTTCGGGCAGTCCAGCTCAGTTCAACCATGAATTACTCCCCTCCGGTTGATCAGCGCATCGTAGACGAGTATTTCCGTTTGGTGTCCCAAAGGAAAACAAAAGATATTGCGTGGCTTTTTGGTTTGATTGCTACATACGGATTAACACCGCAACAGCTAAGTACGGGTTGGTCCTGGAACGATGAATCCATCCTCTTACAAGACCGGAAACGTTCAGTACGTCCCCTGCATCCACAGTGGGTTGTTCTGTTTAACTTAAAAGAAAAACAGCCCCACAAAGAACTGTGGAGCTGTTGGGAAGATTTGTGTTCTTCTCTTTACAAGGCTATTGCCTATCAAGAGATTGGTTTGAATGTGACTGATTTAATTTTGGCGTATCGCATCCGTAAGGATTACGCCAAAACACTCAAGCCGCAGAAGCGACTCGTTCGTTCTTTTGCAGGTGTTTCCTGACTGCGCTTACGTTCCAGCGATAGGTATCGCGCGAACGGGTCTCAGGGAAGGCTGCGTAATGAGGACCAAGCTTCAGGGTGCCGTCATCGCGGTACTTGAAGAGGGTCTTGCGGTCGATCCCCAGCAGTTCTTCTGCACGTTGGATGGAGACCCACCCTCGGACTTTGGTCATGGCGCGGAATAACGCGTGCCTTCATAAGATATCGGATGTCAATACCCTGTCAAGGCATTTAAGAAAACTTTTATCTCTTTATTGTCAAAGGATATGTGCATGGGGAAATTAGAATGAATTAACGGCAACTGAGAGTATGTTCAACAGTGAACAGGATCCGCTTTCCCTGCTCATTGAAATCACTCCGAAGTTAGCAAAGAAACGTTATCGACAATCTATATACGAAGCCTGGGACTACTGCTGTGCGTATTGCGAAGAGCCAGCAACATCCCTGGACCATATTGTACCAAGGTTTAAATCTGGGTCTAGCAATCGACACAATTTAATTCCGGCTTGTCGTCGTTGCAATACAAACAAAGCAAGCCAAAAGATGGAAGACTGGTATTTACAACAAGATTTTTTTAATGAGGCGCGGTTTGATCGCATAAAGTCTTGGCATACACAGGAACCTATTGATGCCTGTACTTATAATGTTCATACGGCATCACCTTATTTTGCGGCAGGCTAGTGGCACTTACATATAACCCGACAGCCAGGAAGTGGGACGTAGGATACGAAAAAACAGATTACGATACTTCTAGGCCAACTAATCTTCCCGTCTTGGACAAGATGGGTGCTTGGTTCAAATATGAAACAACAACTGTATACAATAAAGGCAAAGCAACAGAAGTCAGGACTTTAAAGAACGTTAAGTTTGGTCCATCTGCGCCAACAGGTGAAGGTTGGGAATACAGAGGAGAGGTTCCGGTTAACTACAGTAAAAGCGACTTAGAAAAAATTGTTGATAAAAATTGGGGTGTTGCGATCGTTCCTTCTCTCGTTGCTGAAAAAGCACAAGAAGCTTCTTCTGCTATACAACAAGAAAATAATACAAACGCAACAACAAACCAAAACAACAAACAACTAAACGATCAATATGCGGCAATCAACGCCAACAATCAAAAGCTGAATGATGCATATAATACTGTTGTTTCAGTTGCTTCTTCTACCCGTGGAGGAGACTATGTAGGACAAAGAGATGCAATTCGCAGATTAGATATTGATACAAATACTAAAAATGCATTAGAGAATAACTACAAAAATTTTTACCGTACCGAAAAACTTCAGCAGTGGAATACAGCTCTTGGTGCAAAACCACAGTATGGTGATTTTGATGCCAAATATTATTCGGAACAGAATCCAACTTTAAAGCAGGCTTGGAACAGTGCTGTCAACAATGACGACATTGACATTACTGAACGTTACACTGAAAATTCGTATTATCTTCAACACTATACAAACCAAGGTAAAGCTGCTGGCCTTCGCGGTAATGCTCCTGAACAAACGACTGCTGCATTAAGATATGTTGAACAAAAACCAACAGATTTAGATTTACAAGCAGTTCGAAACCTGCAACTTGGAGTAGACCTTGACACTCAAACCGATAGGTTACTAAGCATTCCTGAAATCTCGGCTGAATGGGAGAAAGCAAAAGCAGGCGATGACTACTGGAAACAACTAGCCAAAGACAAATATTTAGACATAAATAAACCCGATGAATTTGCAGCGTTATTTAGGTTATCTGATCGTCCGGAAGATAAACAAGTAAGCCTTAATTACAACATCAACGCTGGTTATGGAGTCACTGAGTTAGAAGACGCTTTAAATCAAGCTGTCGGTGAAAAAGCCACCGTTGACGTAAAACGTTTTGGTGCATTGGCTCAAAACGTGCTAAAAGACACAATTGAAGAGATGAAAAAAGCCAAGGCAAAAGAACAAGAGCTTGGCATGATGCGTGGTCTCAGCGGATTCAGTGAGATCATGGATATTAATAAAGAGTTAGCTAACTCTATTTTGGGTGATAGCGGTGTGGGTGGCATGCTTTCATTCATGTCTCCTGGAAATCAACAAGAATCCCTGGAGAAAAGCCTTCAAAATATTACAGGTGTAAACAATAACGTTACTTACAACTGGCAGCAGTGGTTTGATAATCAACTCAAAGAAAAATACAATAAAGAAATTGAGCTAGGCTACCCGAGTGGTGAAGCAGAAGAGAAGATTAAAATCGAAGCGGGCTTTGCGAGAGACTTTATCGATAAGTATTTAACACCTCGTTTCAACACATCTCGCTCGATGGATGAATTCGTCGAATATCTTGATGTGCGTCAAGAAGAGCAGAACCCGTTCCAGACACAAGACCTTGTGAACGCGGTATCTCAAATTGCTAACCTGAGAGCAAATCAGTATTTAGATCAGATCAAAAATACTGGAGAACGTTATTTTGACACTAATTTTTACTTCAACCCAACAGGGGATAAAGCCAGAGAGACTGAATATGCAGAGCAAGCAAAAACTGTCGCAGAAGATTGGGAGAGTGCCAAGAAAGGTGATCCTTATTGGCAGCAGCAGGCTTATCGTTTTGGCGTGGATGTAAACGATAAAGCTGCATTTGCACGCATGCACTTCCAGATCAAAGGACAAGGAAAAGGATATGATGCTGCGGATGATATTTTAAACGCTGGCAAAGTACAGGATTACATTTATGGAACTATTCTTCCAGCGCTAAAGGAAGAAGCCCTGGAGCAGGGTTCTGTATTTGGTCAGTTTATTACTCCAGAAGAATTTGCAGATCAATTATTAGAAGGTGTTGACCCAACCAAGACAGATCAATGGAATGAAATCCTAAAACGTTATGGAATAGAAGATTTTAAAGGAACAGTTGATGATTTGAAAGAGCAAATTCGTGAAACAATGCGCACCGGTTCTGCGCAGCAAATCAGAGAAGAGATTAAATACTTGAACGAAAAACGTGAACGTCCAACACAGCAAGTTCTTGGTTTAACTTATATCGAAAGACCCGAAGATTACAAGCAAACTGATATCAAAGGAGAAACTCAACTTTATAAAACATTTCAATCCGCTGGCTATAAAGGTACAGAGGATGAATTCTATGAAAAATTCTTTCCAGATACAGATAGGTCTGAGCAGTTGCTATTAACAAAAGCGGGAACAGGCACAAATCTTCAGATGGCAAATATTGATACAAACGACCCCTTTGCTTCTTTGGGAAGTTTGGAAGGCTTGTTTGATACAGATCAAACAGACACAGAAGAAACAACCCCTTCTACCAGGAGCTTCTTTAGCTTAGGATTGGAGGATGATGAATCTGATTACAAATCAAAGACGGGTAATCAAATTCTTGGTGAGTTCACATCAATGTTTAAAGGATTCTGATGGCTGATAAACGCAAGCGGGCCGCCAGCGCTGCCAAATTACACAAAGACAAGATGGAGTGTAACAAGCCACGGCGCACCCCTGGACACCCAACAAAATCGCATGTGGTTAAAGCTTGCAAGGGCGGTGAAGAAAAGATTGTCCGTTTTGGTCAGCAGGGTGTGGAAGGCGCTGGCAAGAATCCTCAGACTGCAAAGGATAAGGCACGCAAGAAGTCATACTACGCTCGTCACAACGCCCAGGATCCCAACCCAGATATTATGTCGGCACGGTACTGGAGCCATCGCGTGAAGTGGATGATCTTAAGTGGTATACTAGGGGCTGATGCAATTGCTCAGTGTCTTCACCACGTTGGAACTACGTTGACGTAACTTGCAATAAATGTAAAAAACACGGAAATATAAGAATAGATCAGTTTAACCGCAAGGGCAAAATATGGGTGTGCCGTTCTTGTGCTTTTAAAGGACGCAAACTTAATATTGAATTACCGTCTGCCAAGCACGATCCATTAAAAAATGGAGCATGGAAAAGTTATTGGAGAGCCAAAAAAAGAGTCAGAGAAAATCACAATGGAGCATATGAACACGTATCCTTTAAATTTGAATCTTTTGAACAGTTTTACAACGAAGTTGGGCCAAGACCTGAAGGTAAAAGCCTGGACCGAATCGATCCCTGGGGAGATTATGCACCAGGAAATGTACGATGGGCTACACACAAAGAACAGTGCAACAACAGAAGGAAAAGGGTCCGCATTTCCAAGGGAGGTCAAGTGGTGAGTTGACAGCAGGGACAATCCTGTTAAGCTGCGTTGGCCAATTCATCTGACCATGGCAAAACCCAAATCAAGTGCATCTGTAAAGATTGAATCTCGCCCCAAGAAAACACGTCAGGGCCAAGGTCAACATTCTTTGCCTAATCATGGACGCAAACAACTTCGCGGCCAGGGTAAATAAATTGTGTATATTGGGAGTAATAATGTGTTACTCCCATGGCAGATTTTTCGCGTGCCATTAACCTAATTCGTAAATACGAAGGGTTTAACGAAAAGGCATACGCTGATCCTGCAACGGGATGTGAACCGTTCACCATCGGGTATGGGACTCAGTTCTATCCCGATGGTTCTCCCGTTAAGCGTGGCCAGCGTTGCAGCAAGGAAAAAGCTCTGGAGTATCTGTTCCACGAGGTTGAGGTCATTGATACTCAGCTTGCGAAACTGAACCTGGGCCTTGATGACTGCATGCGTCAAGCATTGATTTCTTTTGTGCACTCGATTGGTTGGGAACCTTTTCTGTACAGCAGGGTGATCGATTGCGTGGAACAGGAGGACTTCTGTGGTGCTACAGAGGAAATGGGCCGCTGGATCTTTGATGCCGAGCATCGTGTTGTCGGTAATCTCCTTGATCGACGCCGAGATGAGATCGCTTTGTTTCTCCGGGAAATCGATGCCAATCCCTGGTCCTCAACAGAAGTTCTTTTGAAAGCCTTCAGGAATTATTCTGCGGCACCCCATCAAGTTCGCGCTATTCGCCTCCTGGAAGAAAAGATCAGTCCTTACTTCCTCTCCGAATTTGCCAATAACTTCCAGATTGATGAAGACCCCTGGGTCGATTACCCATCGACGGAATTTGACTCTATATTTAATAGCTAGCCTTAGAATTATCGGAGAGCAACATGCAAAGCGGAATGGAGCGTTCAGTGGAGCCACGGGAATTTGAACTTCCTCTTGAACTGCAGTTCTCCATGCGCAAGGCAGAACTCCAAGCACAGGAGATGACCTGGGATCAGTTATACGCAGCTCTCCTGAACCTCTATCACCAACGCCTGATGGAATGGTTTGCCATCAAGGACATCATGGCTTCAGAGAATATCGCTGTTGATTTTGATATCCCAACTGATCTAGAGCTTGCAGAACTCGCCGCCGCTTGCATCAGCGACGACGAGGATGACGAAGAAGACGACGATTTACAACCGTTTTAAATCTCGTCCATAGCAATCAGGCGATCCAGGTACCACCGTGCTTTCTTCAGTGATTCTGTCCCGCCTTTATGCTTCTCACGCCAGATATACTTCATGCAATTTCCCTTGCAGTAACCACGGAATTCTTCGTTGGTTAAAGCTGCCTCAATGGCTTCAATGCACTCGATGCCGCCATCGGTGTAATGAGCAGGGTGATTGACGGTATCTTCCTGGACCACAGGAGCAGCTTCTTTTGTCAACCAGGGTACCGGGCAGACACCGTCCTTGCAACCGTTATCATCCACGGGTGCAAACAGATCTGTCACTACAGACCCCGACGCTTTTTCGACAGAGCGAGTTCCTTCTCTGGAGCTGGCCCCAGATCCAAAACTAACGTCTTCGGCTTGGGAGATGAAGCCGGATAACGTGAGAGTGCTTCCTCCATCGAGGGAATGTAACCCGTCGTTCCAGGCCGTCCCCCCTCTAGTGCCAGATTTGTCCTCTCTCTCCCTTCCTGACATAACACCAAACCCCGGTTGTACATATCTTGTAATGGTACATCATTTTCTTCGTTTGCGAGTGGCTGCCCAAACATTTCCTCCGTCAGGCAACGGCACTTCAGCTCATCTGTAACGAAGCTGTCTAAAAAACCGGCGGCGTTATGCATTGGTATATGTGGTTTATATATCCTCATTTACAATATTATCATGGCATATGTATACGACCCGACTTACGATCCAAGGGCGTTAGGTGGTACTTCTGGAGCTGAAGTATCCGACCTTCGTCCAGAACAGGCTTACGACACTGATCTTCGTCGTGTCGCAGCAGAAGATCGACCAGCTGCAGAGTCATTAAATAATGAGCAAGACCGCGTCGCCAAATTCATGCGGGCTGCCAAATCTGCTGGGAAATTCAAACAAAAGGCAGGGATTGATGAGCCAATGATCCGTGGTAAAACACCACGGTCAGAAGCAACGATTGACGGCACGACTTTGCCCAATCTTGGTGATCGTTTTGGTCGAGGCGGGGGTACCAACTATGCGAATAAACCCCAGCCCCGATTCGGACGTTCGTTCTAAGCCCTGGAGAACACCACCTCTTTCTTCTGGTTCTGGTACTTGCCCTTACGATCTTGATAGGTCGTGTGGCATGGTTTGCCACGATAGAACAGAAGTTGCGTGATTCCTTCGTCTGCGTAAATACGGTTAAAGAGTCCGGTGCAGTTGCTGATCTCCAAAGTCAGGTAACCTTCCCAGCCCGATTCTGCAGGCGTAATGTTCACCAGGATTCCAGAGCGGGCATACGTTGATTTACCAACGGCCACAACAGTGACATCTCTGGGAAGTTTCAACCGCTCTTGCGCAACACCAAGGCAATAGCCATACGGAGGAAGCAGGAAGTATTGACCCTTCTCATCCTCCAGAAGTTCTGCGGGCTTCAAGATATCAGGATTAAATTCCTTTGGATCGCAATCCCCAGTTTGAACTTTGCCAAAAATCAGGCATTGCTTGGGAGAAAGGCGAATGTCATAGCCGTATGAACTGAGACCATAACTGAGAATTCGATTGCCGCTCCTTTCGCTGCAGAGGTGATCGACAAACGGCGAAATCATCTCTTCTTTTTCAGCAAGCTCCTTGATTTCCCAGTCGGCCAGAACAGACATAACCATGCTCAATCGTTTTTCACTATACCGAAATTAATAGAGGATGCGACCCTTGTGAGAATAGATGTCAATAAATTTCTCGGTCGCAGCACCAGAGTTATCCCGTGGTTGTAAATACACAATGAACGATGTGCACGTACGCTGGTTCGTCACCCCTTCACTGCTTCGCTTTACCAGGAGCGGAGGAGATTTCAATATACAGACAGGGAAATCAAACAGTTTTTGTTCGTAACGAAACATATCAGGACAGTTGCTGAAATACAGACCCTGCTTTATTTCTCCCGATAGCCATGCCCTGTACATCTTGTTGAACCAGACGGCGTGAGAAGACTTGAGAGTGATGGCGGAACTTCTTGTTTTTTTCCAGCGATCTGTCTTTTTGTCCCAGAAGTAAGCACCGCTGGGCGGAAATAAGTAAGCGCTACCGAACCACTCTTGACAGTTCAAGCCATCATCGCTGGGTGTGAAGTAGTTATCTGCACCAACGTAATCATTGGCAAATTTGGAGCTAGCCACATCCAGATCGATGCCACCCATTAGTTGATGAGCTGCCTCAATCAAGTCATAGCTAGAGATCCACTCTTTATCTTCTGAGAGCGTGGAATTGATTCTGCGTGGCGGCATTATTTTTCAGAAGCTTTGTTGTAGTCAATCTCAAAATAACGAATACCCTCTTCGTCATTAATGACGTATCCAGCTTTTTCCGTGGGATCAATCTTTTGTGCAGCTTGTAGGATGCGGCGGAATGTCTCTGCCATGTCACCGTCGTTACCGCGCTCGCACTCCTCCTCTGCAGAATGAATCTCTTTGAGGGTCCAGTAAAACATGGAACGCTCTTTGTTCTGAGGTTGAAAGACCATCACTCCAGGCCCCTCAACATCCCACATCTTGCAGTAATGCTGGCCCATGTCACCAAGAATTAGCTTGATGGTGGCATTCAACATCTTGGCTTTGGTTTGGTCAAGCTCCGGACCGATGACCGATGCCAGTAGTTTCTCTCGTCTATTCATGGTTTTAACAACCCCTGCCTGGATAATGATTCTAAAAGCTTGGGGAGAGGTTTGTAAATAACGACAAGCTTCCCAAGGTTTCCTCTTTTCTTAACCAATCGTCCATTCTCGTCTTTTAATTTGTCAAATTCGCCAGAACGAATGAGGTACTCTGCCACACAACGGAGTCTTCTCTTCAGAGGCAATTCAGCCAGCGGAAACTTGCCACAGATTGTATCTGGTTGCATGTCTTTGAAAGCAACACGCAAGCGATTTGCCAGCGTCATGTTGGAATTGGCGTCCTCTTCTTCGTAGTTACGCAAGACCTCTAAATACCTACGAAGGCAGCCGTCATCGAACGATCCGCTGGGAGGCAAGAAGTCCTGGACCTGAAGCGCCAAGGATGGAGACAAGGTTGTTGCGTGGTTTTCAACTGTTACCTCCTCAATATTGATGCCGTGGAATCGATGCGCCATTATTCCATATCCGTAAGGGAAACACGTTGATATTTCTTGTAGCCAACCCAAAAATCATCCTGGTTGGTTTTGCGATTGCGGCTGAAGGATTCCACTAAAGAGTTCCAGGGGATCCGAATGGATGCCTTCATGCCAACACCTGGATTGACATTGACATAATGAATGCCTTCCTTCCAGCCCTTGTCAGCATTCTTTTTGCCGACAGCAATCCAATTGCGTATGGTCTGATCAGACACGCTAAGACGCCTGGCGCACTCTTCAGTCGAGATGTATTCATCCGCATAAGCCTCTGGCGACAAAGATTCCGCCTCGCCATTCTTGTAACGGCTGTGCCACATGGAATTGAGAATATTGCGAATCCCCTTAAGTTCATGGGCAACATCCTCTAAACCTTTCCGAATTCCGTAAGCCATACCTCGACAAGTTTTGGTTAAATGCTAAGGTATAAAAAAATGTTTTGCTATCCGCAATGGAAGAACAAATTCCAGCTTCCAATATTCCTCAACCAGCCCCCGCTCCCATGCCAACTCCTGGGGCCATTACCCCTGAATTACTTGAGGCAATGAAAGCCCAGGCTCGTCAGTCAGCCATCCAACAGGCTTTGGAAGAACGCGCCGTACTTGAAGGACAGCGTCGTGCGGCACCTGCGCCCAGGGTCGTTTATCTGCGCCGGAATCTGACCGTTGCAGAGGTCATTGTGCTTTTTGCAATCTCTTGTGGCATCGTACTGGGTGTACAAGCAGCCTGGAACTACGGGTCCAAATTGATTCCAACCATTGAAATTCGTGTCAAATGACTTAGACACAGCTCGCCTATAATTTATTTCATAGGCTTATGTGGTTTAATAGGTGGCTAATAGGCGCATAACTGAATTACCCGCAATTTCGTCAACAAATATTGACGACGGCGACCTTTTAATGGTCGTTGATATTGCGGAAGTTGACCCTGGCCTAAAAAATAAGAAGCTCACCTTTAGCGAAACCAAGCAATATTTCAATAACTATTACCTTCAGTTAACAGGCGGTACTATTGCCAACGATTTAGTTGTTGGCGGTAACCTCACTGTTAGCGGTAGCTTTACGCCTGCCAATATTAATGTAAGCAGCACCGGTACATTTGCTTATCTTGTTGTTAACAGCGGTGCAACATTTAACGCATTAACCAGTGGCACTACCTTTACCGGGCAAACGTTCCAGGCTGTAAACGTTAATTCGGCAACCGGTAATTTTACAGATTTAATTGCAAA
>JACCDW011345258.1_pt1 | contig 18254 bp, 19 predicted proteins | sample 7449781 | NCBI WGS metagenome assembly JACCDW01 (sample SAMN15323449, study PRJNA562643) | freshwater metagenome | isolation source: river surface water | place: USA:Blue River Watershed | collected 2017-08-18
AACCACCCTTGGGCAGGTTTTCGACACCCTCGGTTTTGACGTTGAAAAAGAGCCTCACCAGTGGAGCAAGAATCGCGGCCACCACTTTGAATGCCCAGGTGTTCTCCTTTGTTGGAATCGTGGGCACGCGAACCTCAGCCACGACTAGGCCTCAAACTCAAAGTCTGCGCCGAGCGACTCAAGCTTTTCGATGAAGTGCTCATAGCCTCTAGAAATCAACTGAACGTTGGTCACCTTTGAGGTTCCCTTAGCGGCCAGGGCAGCAACAACGTGCGAGAAACCACCGCGCAAGTCAGGCACCCTAATGTCGGCAGCCTTTAGCTCGATTGGTCCAGAGATCACGGCCGAGTGATTGTAGTTGCGCTGTCCAAAGCGGCAGGGGTGACCACCCAAGCACTCTTTGTAAATCTGAATCTGAGCACCCATTTGACGCAATGCCTCGGTGAATCCGAAACGATTCTCATACACCGTTTCGTGGACGATGGATAAACCTTGCGCCTGGGTTAGTGCAACAACTAAGGGTTGCTGCCAGTCCGTCATGAATCCTGGGTGAACATCGGTTTCAATAACCACCGACTGCAACTCAGTGCCGGGGTGGTAGAAGCGAATTCCATCCGGGTGAATCTCAAATGCGCCGCCGACCTTGCGATAGACGTTAAGGAAGGTCATCATTTCAACCTGGCGAGCGCCGCCAACAAAGATATCTCCCCCGGTTGCCAACGCCGCAGCGGCCCAGGACGCTGCTTCGTTCCGGTCGAAGAGTGCAGCGTGGGTGAAGCCCTCAAGGCGCTTGACGCCTTCGATGCGAATTACACGATCCGTGTCAACCGAAATGATCGCGCCCATTTTCTGCAGGATGCTGATTAAGTCGATGATCTCAGGTTCGATTGCGGCACCGGAAAGCTCAGTCTTACCCTCCGCTATGCAGGCTGAGAGTAGTACCTGCTCGGTTGCTCCCACTGATGGGTAGGGCAGTGAAATCTTGGCTCCACGAAGTCCATCCGGTGCGCTCAATCTCGTGCCGGTAGGCAGCTTCTCGATCACAGCGCCAAAGCTGCGAAGCACGTCGAAGTGGAAGTCCACCGGACGGTCACCAATCTCACATCCACCAAGACCGGGGATGAACGCCTCTCCGAGCCTGTGAAGGAGTGGTCCACAGAAAAGGATTGGGATGCGTGAGGATCCGGCATGAGCATCGATGTCCACCATCCGGGCCTGCTCGACGTTTGATGGGTCGAGCTTCATGTCACCGGTAATCGGATCGTGCTCGATTGTGACCCCGTGCAGCTGGAGCAATCGCGAGACAACCTCGACATCGGAGATAAATGGCACATCACGCAAGACCGAAGGGGTCTCACCCAAGAGGGACGCCACCATGGCTTTGGTTACTAGGTTCTTCGCGCCCTTGAGCTCGATTCGACCAACAAGTGGCTTGCCACCTCTAATGGTGATCTGGCTCAATCAGACTCCTTTGGCTGGGAGGGTCTTGGGTTTCCAGGACTCTCTTTTTGCCTCATACGCAGCGATTGCTGCCTCGTTTTGCAGGGTGATGCCGATGTCGTCAAGACCCTCCATAAGACGCCACTTAGTGTATTGGTCGATGTCGAATTTGACGGTGATTTCACCAACGCTCAAGGTCTGATTAGGTAGGTCAACCCTGGCCTCAATACCTGGATTTGCTACCAGTACCGCCCAGATTGCCTCGGTCTCTGCATCGGTGATGACGCCTGTAACCAGACCCTGCTTACCCGAGTTGCCGCGGAAGATATCAGCAAACTTTGAACTAAAGACAGCCTTGAATCCAAAGTCGCGCAGTGCCCAGACTGCGTGCTCGCGAGATGATCCAGTTCCAAAATCCGGTCCGGCTATCAATACCTGGGCGTTTTGATATGTCGGCTGGTTTAGGACAAAGTCGGGCTCCTGCTGGCGCCAATTAGCGAACAGCCCATCCTCGAAACCGGTCTTGGTGATTCGCTTTAGGTAAACGGCCGGGATGATCTGATCGGTATCAACGTTGCTGCGCTTGAGAGGAGCAGCTACTCCCGAGAAGGTATTGATCTTCTCCATTTAGCTCTCCAAATCTGCTGGGCTGGAAAGAGTTCCGCGAACGGCTGTCGCAGCGGCAACCAGCGGTGAAACCAAGTGGGTTCTTGCCCCCTTGCCTTGACGGCCCTCAAAGTTTCGGTTTGAGGTTGATGCTGCACGCTCCCCTGGAGCCAGCTGGTCCGGGTTCATCCCCAAACACATAGAGCAGCCCGCGAAGCGCCACTCGGCACCAAACTCCTTGAAGATTTGATCCAGGCCCTCTTCCTCGGCCTGCAATCTAACCTTTTGGGAACCGGGGACAACCATCATGCGAACGCCATCGGCTTTTTTGCGTCCCTTGATGATTTCAGCAGCAGCGCGAAGATCCTCGATTCGCGCGTTGGTGCAGGATCCAAGAAACACCGTGTTGACCGCGATGTCCTTCATCTTGGTACCGGGTTTTAGATCCATGTATTCCAGCGCCCGCTCTGCGGCGGCACGCTCGTTTGGATCTTCGATTTCAGCAGGAATTGGCACCGAATCTAAAAGCGATACACCCTGACCAGGATTGGTGCCCCAGGTTACGAATGGGTCTAGGTTGTCGGCATCGATAAATACTTCAGCGTCAAACACCGCGCCGTCATCGGTCTTGAGAGTTCGCCAGTACTCGAGCGCTGCATCCCAGTCCGCACCCGCTGGTGCGTGAGGGCGACCCTTGAGATACTCAAAAGTGATGTCGTCTGGAGCCACTAAGCCAGCTCTCGCACCTGCCTCGATTGACATGTTGCAGATTGTCATGCGCCCCTCCATAGAGAGCGAGCGAATGGCACTGCCACGGTATTCAAGGACATAGCCCTGGCCGCCACCGGTGGAGATCTTCGCGATCACAGCCAGAATGATGTCCTTGGCGCTAACTCCAGGTCGAAGCGTTCCCTCAACGTTGATAGCCATCGTCTTGAATGGCTTGAGCGGAAGAGTCTGGGTTGCCAGGACGTGCTCTACCTCACTGGTGCCGATACCCATGGCCAACGATCCAAAAGCTCCGTGGGTCGAGGTGTGGGAGTCACCGCAAACAATCGTCAGTCCTGGCATGGTCAGACCTAGTTGCGGACCAACCACGTGAACGATGCCCTGGTTCTTATCCCCCAGCGAGTGAATCCGAACACCGAATTCCTTGGTGTTGTCCCTAAGGGCCTGAACCTGAGCTCGAGAAGTTGGCTCAGCTATAGGCAGGTGAATGTCAACGGTTGGGGTGTTGTGATCCTCGGTTGCGATGGTTAGGTCTTTGCGACGAATGTCGCGACCTGCCAATCGAAGTCCATCAAAAGCCTGTGGGCTGGTCACCTCGTGGATGAGGTGAAGGTCAATGTAGAGAAGGTCAGGCGCACCATTTTCACCCTTAACCACCAAGTGGTCATTCCAAAGTTTTTCGGCCAGCGTGAGCGGCTTTGGAGTCATAAATCTCCTCGGGTGTTGTGACCTCGACAAGTTTAGCCGACCACTAGATTGTTGGAGTGGCTCTCATAAATCAGCAGGACCTCGAACTACTTCAAAAAAAGACAGTTCGGACGCTGGTCATGGGCCAAGCGTTGGGTGGATTTGGTCTGGGCTCAACGCTCTCGGTCGGTGCCATCATGGCCGTTGAACTCTCCGGATCAACCGCGTGGTCAGGCGCCGCCGCAACTCTTAGCACTCTTGGCAGTGCCGCATCAGCAATCCCGCTGGCAAACCTGGCGTATCGCAAGGGTCGTCGAGTTGCCCTTGGTTTAGGGGCTGGACTGGCAATTCTTGGCGCATCTGGAATGATCCTGGCGACCATTCTCAGATCATTTCCGGTTGAGCTGGTTGCCCTCTTTCTCCTAGGTGCCGGGTCTGCGGTTGGTCTGCAGGCAAGATTTGCTGCCGTTGACCTACCCCTGGAAAGACCAAAAGCAAAAGACCTCTCGCTCGTTGTCTGGGCCACCACCGTTGGTGCTGTAATCGGGCCGAATTTAATAGCGCCGGGCGAATCACTTGGACTAAGCCTGGGCTTACCCCACCTAGCTGGACCATTCCTATTCACAATCGCCGCGCAACTTGGTTCGACCCTGGTCTTCTGGTTTGGCCTCAGGCCCGATCCACTGATTGTTGCCCGCGATCTTGCCGGACTAAATCCCAATCGAAAGCGCCCTGGCATGAAGGCGGCGATCGAAGTTATTCGCGAATTTCCAATCGCGGGCTACTCAGTTTTGGCCATTGCCCTCAGCCATATGGTGATGGTGTCCGTGATGAGCATGACCCCGGCCCACCTCTCCGAGACTGGCCACTCACTGGCTGATGTGGGGTTGACCATATCGCTTCACATTTCGGGTATGTATGCGTTTTCGCCGATATTTGGCTGGCTCGCAGACAAGACCAATCCACGGGTGATCATTGTGCTGGGCCAGCTGATCTTTCTGGGGGCGTTGATGTTTGCGGGATTTGGCTCTGAGAACTTCGTGATGGTTGTTGTGGGACTGTTCCTGTTGGGCCTTGGCTGGTCGGCCTCAACGGTCGCCGGCTCGGCGCTACTGTCGCAGTCGCTCTCTACCGATAACAAGACCAAGGTTCAGGGATTTAGCGACACTCTTATGAACCTCTCGGGTGCATTTGGTGGAGCGATATCTGGGACCATCCTCGCGGTTTATGGCTTTAGCGGACTGAATGCTGCCGCTTTGGCACCGGTAATTCTGATTGTTTTTGCAACAACATTTTCAAGACGTTGGCAATAAAAAATCTCGCTCCCGAGATTTTGTCATCGAGAGCGAGATAAGTGACCCCAGCGGGATTTGAACCCGCGCTACTGCCGTGAGAGGGCAGCGTCCTAGGCCGCTAAACGATGGGGCCGTAAAGCAACCCGAGAAGTTTGCCACAAAATCTAAGCCTTGGCAATCTAACGGCTGTAAACCTGCAGTCCTCCGGGGTGAACATCGACCGTGAATGGTGCTTCGCCGACCAACTCGCCATCGCAGGTCATTGGGAAACTGTCATTGGAGATCCGGACTGACTTTGCCCTAAAGATTTCGACCTCGGGGTATTTGACGTGCTCACCGGCATAAACGGTTGGGAATATCTTCAAAAGTTTGGGCCTGGACACCTCGTGCAAAATAAAGACCTCGAGTTCACCATCTGTAATGTCACTCTGCGGCGAGATCTTCATGCCGCCACCAAAGTTCTTTACGTTTGCAACACCGCAGAGCATGGCGCTGATCTCTCGCTTCACCCCATCCGCTTCGAGTTGATACTTGATGGGCTTGAAGCTGGGAAGCTCCAGGAGCATCGCTGCAACATAGGAGTTGGGCCCCTTTGGCCACTTCAAACCATTGGCACGCTTGGCACACAAAGCGTCGAATCCAGCTGAGATTGAACCCAGGGACCAGAACTCTCTGGTTGGATTCTTGACCTTCATCACATCCACTCGTCTTGGAGCATTCAAGCTCTCGATGATATTCGAGACTGCTGCGGGGATGTCACTAAGTGGGATGTTTAGTTCTCTAGCCTGGTCATTGCCACTACCAGCTGGGACTATGCCCAATGGAATCTGGTTTGGCACGCAGATGTTAACCCCTAACTGCGCGGTGCCATCGCCGCCAACCGCGACCACCCCAGCTAAGTCTTGGTTCGAGATAAGTGCTTCAGCCTTTGCTTTTGCAGCTTGCGCGCTTTCACTTGTGAGAGAGACAGCTGCTATACCAGCCTGCCTGAGGAGCGCAAAAACCTGGTCACCGACGAGATTTCCGCGGCCACGGTTGGCTGCTGGATTTACTAAAACTCCGATTGGCTTCATCGCCTACCTCTTCCTGGTGACACAAACATAGACTTTTCTGGAACGGAGTGCGATGCAAATCACCAAACACCAGCACGCAATGCTGGAAATCACCGAGGGGAATCAGACCCTGATTATTGATCCGGGCATGTATCAGTCAGAGCTTCCTCAATTGAAAAATGTGGTTGCGGTGGTATTCACGCACGTTCATGATGACCACTCCTACCTTCCCCATGCCAAGGAGCTTGCACAACATCAGGGTGTCAAGTTTTTTGGCACCCAAGAGGTTCGAGACAAGTTGTTGGATGTCGATGTGCAGGTGGTTCGCCACGGTGACCACATCGAGGTTGGTAACTTCACTCTCGATTTTTCCGGGGACCTCCACCAGGAGATTCACCGTTCAATCCCACTGGTTCAAAACGTCGGTGTGACGGTCAATCGAACTTTGTTTTATCCGGGCGATGCCTACGTTTACCCGGAGCACCCGTTTGAGATTTTGGCCTGTCCAAGTGCCGCTCCCTGGATGAAAATCTCTGATTTGATTGATTACTTAGTCGAGCTAAAACCCAAGGCTGCCTTCGCCACCCACAACGCCATTCTGAGCGAGCACGGAAACAGGCTGCAAAACTCCAGAATCAAGGAATTTGTTGAAAAACAAGGTGGCGAGTTTCGCTACCTTGTGCCAGGGGAAAGCTGGAACTAAATTGCGACGATGATTGCCGCGATCAGCATGGCAACGGTTGTCCCGCCCCAGAGTCTGCGCTCCTTCTCAGACTTGGTGATGTTATTCATCAGTGCTGCGAGCGCCGCAAAACCAACAAGCGCCCAGTTCACCCAAGAGTTTTGTGGCTCACCCAGAATCGGTGTAAATACACCTAGCTGGGCAAGGTAGTGACCAGCTAGCGCGAGCATGATCACAAACGAGACTGCCGAACCAATTCGGTAGCCAAGTGGCAGCTTGCCGACATTCTGACCGCCAAAGGCGTACTCCCCCATCGGAGCGCCCAACACTAGGGCTAGCTGAAACAGGGCAGTTGCGAGGTATGCAAAAACTAGAAAACCGGAGGCAAAAGAATCAAGCATCTTTACCTCCGGTAACTTGCTGGGGTACCTGGACTCGAACCAAGAACAAAGGAACCAGAAACCTTCGTGTTGCCAATTACACCATACCCCAAGGGTCGGACCTAGGTCCGAGGGTCTATCTTAGTGGGATTGCGCGAAGGCCTCTAGTCGCTTTTCGACCTCAGCCTTGCCCAAAATCTCCATCGATTCAAACAGTGGCGGGGTTACCCGTCTTCCCGAGATTGCCACCCGCACTGGACCAAAGGCATTTCTCGGCTTCTCTCCAAGCTCCTCCACCAAGGCCTTGGTCAGGGCATCCTGAATGGACTCGGTTGTAAAAGTGTCGAGCGAGGTGACGACCTCGTGTGCCTTGGCAACAATCGCGCCAGCATTCTCAGGCAGTGACGATAGTGCCTCAGGCTCGAACTGAAGTTGATCCAGCTCTTCGAAAAGGAATCCGAGCATACCTACCGCTTCCGATAGCACCGTGATTCGCTCTTGGATCAATGGTGCTGAGAGCCTGAGGATCTCTTTTTCGCGCTCCGAAGGAGCCTTTGACATTACCCCTGCGGACTGAAGGTAGGGAACCAGTCGCGATTCAAAGTCTTCTGGCCTTAGAAGACGAATCTGGGTGGCGTTGATGGAGTCAGCCTTCTTCTGGTCGAAACGAGCTGGGTTTGGGTTGACTTCAGCGACATCAAAGTTCTGGCAGAGCTCTTCCAGGCTAAAGATGTCGCGATCGGCGGCAATTGACCAGCCAAGCAGAGCTAGGTAGTTCAGCAGTCCCTCTGGGATGAAGCCTCGGTCACGGTGCAGGAACAGGTTGCTCTCCGGGTTTCGCTTCGACAGCTTCTTGTTACCCTCCCCCATAACAAACGGGAGGTGACCAAACCTTGGAATGAACTTCGCGATCCCTGCCTCAAACATGGCGTTGTAGAGCGCGATCTGTCGTGGGGTTGAAGAGAGCAGATCCTCACCGCGTAACACGTGGGTGATGCCCATTAGCGCATCATCAACCGGGTTTACCAGCGTGTAGAGCGGCTGTCCGCCTGGGCGCACCACCACAAAGTCAGGGAAAGAACCCGCGGGGAAGGTAATCTCACCACGCACCAGGTCTGTGAAGCTGATGTCCTGGTCTGGAACCCTAAGTCTCAGTGCCGGCTGTCTACCCTCAGCGATGTAACGCTGACGATCCGCCTCACTCAGATTGCGCTCTGAGTTGTCATAACCCAGTTGCGGTGCTCTGCCGTTTGCAACGTTCCGAGCCTCAATCTCTTCGGCCGAGAGGTAGCTCTCGTAGATGTGACCGGAAGCCTTTAGCTTCTCGACAACCTCTTGATAAATCTCGCTGCGCTGAGATTGACGGTAGGGCTCGTTCGGTCCACCAACGTCAATACCCTCGTCCCAGTCCATGCCCAACCAGCGCAGCGCCTCAACGATCTGGTGGTAGCTCTCCTCGGAGTCGCGCGCTGCATCGGTGTCCTCGATGCGGAAAACGAACTTACCCCCGGTCTTGCGAGCGTAAGCCCAGTTGAACAGGGCGGTGCGGACCAAACCAACGTGTGGGGTACCGGTTGGCGAAGGGCAAAATCGGACCTTGATATCAGATCCGGTTGCCTGAGTGACGGGAGCGGTAATTAGCGACATAGCAATCCAAAAGCCTAGGCCACGGGATTAGCTAAAACACCAATCCCCTTGATTTCACACTCGACAAAATCACCCTTCTCAATCTTTGAGATTCCAGCCGGAGAACCGGTCAGGATGATGTCTCCAGGGTTTAGCGTCACATTCTGACTCACGTAGCTAAAGATCTCTCGGACTCCGAAGTTCATCTCGCTGGAGTTTGCGTGCTGACGAACGTTGCCATTGATCCGGGCCTCCAGAGTTGCCGATTCATAATCGAACTCAGTCTCAATCCAGGGACCAAGCGGACAGAAGGTGTCGAAGCCTTTTGATCTGGCCCATTGCAAATCGGAGAACTGAAGATCCCGGGCCGTCACGTCATTTGCCACGGTAAACCCAAGAATGTAGTCATCGACGGCCTCAGCAGGAACATTCTTTGCAGTTTTTGCCACCACGATCGTCATCTCGCCCTCGAGCTCAACCTGCTCCGACTGCCTCGGTAAAACGATTGGTTTACCTGGATCTTGAATTGCACTTGATGGCTTGAAAAACATAAGCGGCTCATCAGGCACATCCTGAGCAATCTCGGCGGCGTGAGCCGAGTAATTCATGCCGATGCAGACGACCTTGCTGGGAACCGTTGGGGCCAGCAGTTCAACCTCAGTCAGTGGAACGGAAACACCGGTGGGCTCGAAGCGGTCAAAGGGTGAACCGGAGTAGATCTCAACCTGATCCTGCGTCACCACACCGTATGCCACATTGCCCCGGTGCTGGAATCTTGCTATTCGCATAACTCCCTAGTCTGCCAGTTTGACAAGCCAGTTGTGTCGGTCTGGCACTCTTCCGTACTGGATTCCAGTTAGTTCCTGACGAATCGAAACAGTCAATTCACCTGGCTCATTGCCACCGATGACAATCTCCTCATTCTCAGACTTCAGAATTCCAACCGGTGTCACCACAGCCGCCGTGCCACAGGCAAACACCTCGACGATTTCGCCGGATGAAACTCCCTCTCTAACCTCAGCTAGAGAAACCTTGCGCTGTTCAACCTTGATGCCACGATCCTGCAGCAGAGTGATGATTGAATCGCGGGTAATGCCGTGCAGGATGGTGCCATCCAGCGCTGGAGTGGCGATGTGGCCGTCTTTGTAAACAAAGAACAGGTTCATGCCGCCAAGCTCTTCGATGTAGGTGGCGGTTTCTGCATCTAAGAACAGCACCTGGCTGCAACCATTCTCGTAACCCTTTTGCTGGGCCAACAAAGACGCTGCATAGTTGCCGCCGGTCTTCGCCTCTCCTGTGCCGTGCTTGCCGGCTCTTGCTGAGTCGAGAGCAATCCAGATTGACACTGGCTTTATGCCACCGGTGAAGTATGGTCCAACAGGAGAAGCAATCACTCTGTACTCTGCTCGCTGAGCAGCTCGCACACCCAAGAAATTCTCTGCCGCGATCTCAAAAGGTCTGAAGTACAAAGTCTTCTCGCCCTCAGGGGATGGCACCCAAGCACCATCAACCGCAATTAGCTCCCGCAGCGAATCAACAAAAACATCAACTGGTAGTTCAGGCAACGCCATGCGGTAAGCGGAACGCTGAAGTCTCCTGGCGTTGGCCTCTGGTCGGAAGGTCCAGATCGAGCCGTCCTCATGGCGATAGGCCTTGATGCCTTCGAAAATCTCCTGGCCGTAGTGCAGCACTGCTGCGGAGGGGTCCATCATGATCGGGCCATACGGGATGACCTGCGCCGAGTGCCAACCCTTGTCCTTCTCCCAAACCACAACCACCTGGTGGTCGGTGAAGTGAGTCCCAAAAGTTGGGTTGGCAATAATTGCCTCGCGCTCACTGTCGGAAACTGGATTTGGATTCTTCGTTACTTCGAACTTCATGGTCTTCCTCAGATCAGGTTGAGAATGCTCTCGGCAACTTCAGCTGTGGAGCGCTTTTGCGAACCGCGACCAAGCAAATCCTGCGCCACAGCGCGCTCAATTCGCTCGGCAGCCTGGGTGAAGCCAAGGGTTTTGGACAAGAGTGCCGCGGAGAGGATTGCCGCAGTCGGATCAGCCAGATTTTTTCCAGCGATGTCTGGTGCAGATCCATGAACGGGTTCGAACATAGACGGGTATGCACCGGTTGGGTTTAGATTAGCCGATGCTGCTAAACCTATTCCGCCGGTGATTGCCGCCGCAAGGTCGGTGATGATGTCACCAAATAGGTTGTCCGTGACAATCACATCAAACCGCTCTGGTGACTGAACCATGTGAATAGTTGCCGCATCGATGTGCATGTAGTCGTGAGTGACACTTGGATACTTCGATGAGACTTCCTCAACCATGCGAAGCCAAATCTTGCCTGCGTGGACCAGAACGTTGGTTTTGTGCACCAAGGTGACATGCTTACGCTCGCGCTTTGAAGCAAGTTCAAATGCGTACTCCACCGCGCGACGAACACCAAAAGCAGTGTTTACCGAAACCTCATTGGCTACCTCGTGCTCGGTACCTATGCGAATGGCACCGCCATTTCCAACATACGGACCCTCGGTACCCTCACGAACCACGACAAAGTCAACTGCATTCGCATTCTTGAGTACGGAGTCCACTCCGGCGAATAACTTGGATGGCCGAAGGTTAATGTGGTGATCAAAAGCAAAGCGAAGCTTTAGCAGCAGGCCTCGCTCCAAGACTCCCGATGGAACTCTTGGGTCACCAATTGCACCGAGCAGAATTGCATCATGGCCTTTTAGAGCAGCAAGATCACCCTCGGTGAGGATTTCTCCCGCTGCGAGGTAGCGGTCCGAGCCGAGGTCGTAATTCGTGATCTCAAGCTCAGCCTCACCAGACAGTGCTTTATCCAGGGCAGCTAGGCCCACCGAAGTGACCTCAGGTCCGATTCCATCACCGGCTATAACAGCAAGGTTGATTCGCTTCAATTGGGCCTCACGGGTTGTTTAGAACAACCTTATTTGGTTTTGGGCCAGGACGCCTTGAAAACGACAAAGGGCCTGGTAATCCCGACCCTTTGTCACAGGGACTATTCGCCTTGAACAACCTCGAGGCTAAGTTGAGTTGCAGCGTTGGCAACAGCGCCACCGTTAATTAGCTCACCAGTGAAGCCAATTGAGCGCATGTAGTCAATTGCCTGACCGGCGCGGTTACCACTGCGGCAGTAGATGTAGTAGTCCTGGGCTGGATCAAGAGTCGCCAACTGGCTAGCAAAGTCAGCGTCCGCAATGCCCATACGAACAGCACCGACCAGATGACCTTCAGCCCACTCTTCGGGGGTTCGCACATCAATGATTGCCGCATACGCACTCGGGTCGTAAGTCTCAGTTGCGCATGCAGTGAGAGAGGTGGTTGCGAACACTGCGATTAGGGCCGCGACCACAAGCTTTAGAAACTTCATTTCTTTCCTTTCGGTATACCCCCTAGGGTATGTGATAGAGTTTTGATAGTCAAGTTTTAGGAGACGATTTTGCAGATTCCTCAAGAGGATTTGGTCGCAGTCAAAAAAAGACTCTCGCGCGCTCAGGGTCAACTGGGCGGGATTATCAAAATGGTTGAAGAAGGTCGGGAGTGTACTGAGATTCTCACTCAGCTCGCTGCCGCACAGGCCGCTGTCTCCAAAGCCGCCTTCTCCCTAATTGCCAGTGGCATCGCCAACTGTGGCACTGACTCGGAGGGTGCGGCGGATCGCGCCAAGTTGGAAAAAGCTTTCTTATCTCTTAGCTAAACAAATTCGGAAAGGAATATAGAAATGGGTAGAGAAGTATCACTGCAGGACTTAGAGAGCGCGATTGCAGCGGGAGCGCACGTCATCGATGTACGCGAGTCGTTGGAATTTGAGGCGGGACACGTGCCTAACGCGCACCACATTCCGCTGAACGAAGTCCCGGACTCCTTGGACCGGATTCCAAAGGGGGAACAGGTTTGGTTGGTCTGCAAATCTGGTGGTCGATCCATGCGAGCATGCGACTACCTAGAGGCACAGGGTTATGACGTGGTTTCGGTTGCCGGTGGCACGGATGGCTGGGTTGCATCTGGCCGGACTGTCTCATTTGAGGCGAGTAAGTAAGTGGGTTTGTTTAGCCTCTTTAGAAAAAAGTACCAAACTATCTCACCAGCCGCCGCAAAGGATGCACTGGACCAAGGTTCGATGCTGATTGACGTCAGGGAGTCGAGCGAGTATCGAGCCGGGCACGCCCCTGGCGCTAAGCACATATCGGTTCAGGTTATTGAGCGAAGACTCAGTGAGATACCAAAGGAACGTCAAATCGTGGTGATCTGCCAATCGGGCATGCGCTCTCAGCGAGCAGCTGAGATCCTTTCCCAGAATGGCTATCAGGTGATGAATGTCGCTGGCGGAATGCTTGGTTGGCAACGTGCCGGCCTCAAGGTGGTCAACTAAATGAAGGTGCTGATTGTCGGTGGTGTGGCTGGAGGCATGTCTGCCGCGACAAGATTGCGTCGCCTGGCTGAGGACGCCGAAATCATCGTTTTTGAACAGGGGTCGCACGTCTCTTATGCAAACTGTGGTCTGCCATATCACATCGGTGAGGTAATCCCGCAGCAACGCGATTTACTGCTTCAGACGCCAAAGTCGCTTCTCGATAGATTCCGACTTGATGTTCGAGTGAACACCAGGGCTATGAAGATAAATCCAGCCGATAAAACCCTCGAGGTCACAAATCTAAAGACTGGTGAGAGTTACACCGAGAGCTATGACGCCCTCGTGCTTTCCACCGGCGCGAGACCGAGAATGCTAGCCATCCCAGGTATAGAGCGTGCGCATGTCCTGCGCGACGTCCCAGATGCCGTGTCGATCAAAGAAAAAGTCGATAAGGGGGCTGTGAAAACCGCAGCGATTATCGGTGCTGGATTTATCGGCGTGGAGCTCGCGGAGAACCTCCGGCATCGCGGTATTGAGACAACCATCGTGGGTTCCCGAGATACGATTTTGCCTCAGTTTGACCCAGAGATGATTGAGCCACTTCAGGCGGAACTGGAGAAAAATGGCATCAGGCTAGCGCTTCGAGCAGAAACCGAAGCGGTCCTGGAGGACTCGATCAAACTCAAAGATGGAAGAGTCATCCCGGCCGACTTAGTCGTTGCCGCGATTGGTGTCGTCGCTGACCACCACCTCGCGGTTGATGCTGGGTTGAAGATTGGCGATGCCGCAGGCATCTGGGTAAACGACCAGCAACAGACCTCTGACCCATCGATTTATGCGGTTGGAGATGCGGCCGAGAAGACCAGCTTTCTAACCGGATCAAGTCAGATGATCTGGTTAGCAAACCTCGCGAATCGTCACGGCCGATTGGTTGCCGATGTAATTGCTGGCGAGCATGCGAAAGCAAGACCTGCCATCGGCACGGGAATCATCGGCGCTTACGGCACGGCTGCTGCCCTAACCGGACTTACTGAGGAGCAGGCCAAGCAACTGGGGATCAATCACCAGGTGATCCACTTACACCCAGGCTCCCATGCCGGCTACTACCCCGGGGCCACGATGGTGTCTCTCAAAGTTCTCTTTGATCCAGAGACTGGCAAGTTGCTGGGAGCTCAAGGAGTTGGTAAAGACGGTGTTGATAAGCGCATTGATGTTCTAGCAACGGCCATATACGCAGGCCTAACGGTTGATGACCTCATGAATCTGGAGCTTGCATATGCTCCGGCTTTTGGTTCAGCAAAGGATGCAATAAACCAGACCGGCTATGTCGGCAACAATGTTCGCACCGGAAGAACACCTAGCATTCAGTGGCACGAGGTTGCGGCAGCACAGGCAGCTGGAGCGCTTGTGGTTGACGTTAGATCTGAAGGGGAATACCAAAACGGAAGCATCCCAAATGCAATTCTGATCCCCGTGGATGACCTGCGGGATCACCTCGACAAGCTAGTGAATAAAGAGGTGATTGTCACCTGTGCGGTGGGTCAACGCGGCCACACCGCGACTCAAATTCTCCGTCAACACGGCATTAGCGTGCGCAATTTAGACGGTGGTTACACCACATGGAGAAGCGCCATGGATGCCTTAGAAAGAGACAAGTAATTCAAATTGAAAAAGGGCCCCGAGGGGCCCTTTTTTAGTACTCGTCAGTAAGTGAAATAGCTCTCATGCTGTCAGCTTGAATCTCAACCCTCAGTTTCTCCAGCAGCGCCGAGGCAACTGGTGAGTCAACGGTGATAACGCTCAAAGCCTTACCTCCCTTTTGCTGGCGGGCGATCGTCATGGCTGCAATATTGATGTTTGCCTCCGCGAAGGCCTTGCCGTAAATTGCCACAATTCCTGGGCGGTCCTGGTAGACCATCACGACTAGGTGTTCAGCCATCGATAGCTCAACGTCATAACCATTGATCGAGACAACCTTCTGCTGATGCTTTGGTCCGATGACCGTACCCCCGGCAGATACTGTGGTGCCATCCGATAGCACCGCCTTGAGAGTGGTTACATTTCGATACTCGTCGCTCTTGGTGTCTTGAGTTAGTCGCACTTCAACACCGCGCTGCTCCGCCATCAGCGGAGCATTCACATAGGAAACCTGCTCGGTCACCATGGTCTGGAAAAGACCCTTTAGAGCAGCAAGCTTCAAAACAGTCACATCATGCGCGGCAATTTCACCGCGGGCTTCAAACTCAACTGAAACGATCGATGTGTGGGCCAAGCCTGCAACAATCTGGCCAAGCTTTTCTGCTAGTGGAATACCAGGTTTCACCGAGGCGTCAATCACGCCACCGGCGACGTTGACGGCATCCGGAACTAGGTCACCTGCAAGCGCCAGTCGCACTGACTTGGCTACAGAAATACCGGCCTTCTCCTGTGCTTCATCGGTGGAAGCACCGAGGTGAGGGGTAACCAAAATGTTTGAAAGTCCAAGTAGCGGTGAATCCTTTGGTGGCTCGTTTACGAAGACATCCAAACCAGCACCTGCGATTTGACCTGAGCTCAAGGCTTCGAAAAGTGCCGCCTCGTCAATGATTCCGCCTCGAGAGCAGTTCACGATTCGAAGGCTTGGCTTAGCCAGTGCAAACTGCGCGCTGGAAATCATGCCGGTGGTTTCCGGGGTCTTTGGGATGTGAATAGTGATGAAGTCACTTCGCTTCATCAACTCTTCGATGGATACCAGCTCGACGCCCATCTGCTCAGCACGAGCCTGGGTGACGTATGGGTCAAAACCAATCAAAGTGGTGCCAAATCCGGCGAGGCGCTGAGCAACCAACGTCCCGATTCGGCCCAGGCCGATGATTCCGACGGTCTTTTCGTAAAGCTCGACACCGGTGTACTTGCTTCGCTTCCACTCCCCAGCCTTTAGCGAGGCGTTTGCATCAGGAATGTGACGAGCAAGGCCCATGATCTGAGCGATTGCCAATTCGGCTGCCGAGATGATGTTGGAAGTTGGGGCGTTTACTACCATGACACCGGCGTTCGTGGCAGCCTTGATGTCCACATTGTCAAGTCCAACTCCGGCGCGAGCGATTACCTTCAACTTTGGTGCTGCGGCAATTGCCTCGGCATCCATCTTGGTTGCGGATCGAATCAAGACAGCGTTCGCCTCTGCAAGGGCAGGTAGCAAGGCAGATCGATCCGCTCCGTCGACATTTCGAATCTCGAAATCTGGACCCAGTGCCTCCAAGGTGGCAGGCGAAAGTTCCTCGGCAATAAGTACTACAGGCTTAGACAATGGCTGACCTAACGTCTATTCGACAATGAAGGGTGGGAACAGCCCTAGTTTAGCGATGAAAATCCAATTAGTCCCTAGGGCACTGGCAGCGGTCCGCCTCGGCAATGCCCTCTAAGGCATCCTCGATGTGCTGCCCGCAACCCTGCCAGGTTGGCTTTGAGCATTCATAACAAACAACTTGTGCACACATACTTAACCTTTCCCACGGACCAACTAAGGGGCTGATCAAATCCGAGATTACTCCTGAGAAGCTTTAGTGAGATGAATCTGAACTAGTCCGCTGGCGTATTTGATTGAACTCTGAACCTCAAATCTGCTTTGAATCTTCGATCCTTTGAACAACCTGACTCCCGATTGAATCAGCTCCGGGGCAACAAAGAGCCTCAGCTCATCCACAAGATCCATAACTAACAGGGTGTCGAGCAACATCGCTCCGCCGCAAAGAAAGAGGTTGCCACGATGTTTGTTCATAATCGTGGAGACCACCTCGCGAAGATCTCCAGCGATGAAGTGCAGATTGGAATCCCTGAGACCATCAAAACGCAAGGGTTGCTCGGTCAATACGTAGGTAGGAAGGATGCGATCCAGATCGGGTGCATTCTTGAGTTCAAACTCAAAGGTCTTGCGTCCCATTAGAACAGCGCCACAGCTTTGAACCAATTCCATCCAGCCATAGTCCTCATCAGCACTTAGGTATTTCTCGGCCCAGGACATGTCATCGTTTTCTCCCGCGATAAACCCATCGAGGGACATCACGCCGTAGAAGATGGTTTTTGACATCTGCCCAGAATAGTCAAAAGCCCCCGAAGTCTTCGGGGGCTTTTGGGATTGAAACTAGCGAGCGGCTGAGCCCTCTTGGTAGTCATCGTCCTGCTTGATCCAGCTAAACAGCTTGCGCAGTTCGCGACCGGTTGCCTCGATTGGGTGAGCCTCGCCCTTGGCACGAAGTGCCTTGAACTCTGGAGCACCAGCATCCTGGTCGGAAATGAAGCGGTCTGCGAATGCACCCGACTGAATGTCAGCCAAGACTGCCTTCATATTCTCCTTGACGCGAGGGTCAATGACGCGAGGACCGGAGACATAGTCACCGTACTCAGCGGTGTCGGATACGCTCCAACGCTGCTTAGCAATTCCACCCTCGTACATCAGATCAACGATGAGCTTGAGCTCGTGTAGCACCTCGAAGTAGGCGATCTCTGGCTGGTAACCAGCCTCGGTAAGCACCTCGAAACCATACATAACGAGCTGTGAAGCACCACCGCAGAGAACTGCCTGCTCACCAAATAGGTCGGTCTCGGTCTCCTCGGTGAAGGTGGTCTTGATGGTGCCCGCGCGGGTACCACCGATTGCCTTGGAGTAGGAAAGTCCGACTGCCATAGCGTTGCCGGTTGCGTCCTGCTCCACGGCGATGAGGTTTGGAACACCCTTGCCGGCGACATACTCGCGGCGAACCAAGTGACCTGGGCCCTTAGGGGCAACTAGGAAGACGTCCACGTTTGCTGGTGGCTTGATAAAACCAAAGCGGATTGCGAAACCGTGACCGAATACCAGAGCGTCTCCTGCGGAGAGGTTTGGCTCGATGTCGTTGGTGTAGAGGTCGCGCTGCTTAGGGTCCGGAGCAAGCACCACGATTACGTTGGCCCACTTCACGGCCTCTGAAGGAGTCAATACGTTTAGACCCTGCTCCTGTGCCTTAGCACGAGACTTTGAGCCCTCTGGTAGACCAACTACGACGTCAACGCCGGAGTCCTTCAGGTTCAGAGCGTGAGCGTGACCCTGAGAACCAAATCCCAATACGGCCACCTTGCGTCCCTGAATGATGCTCAGGTCGGCGTCTTTGTCATAGAAGATTTCTGCCACTTCTTATTTCTCCTTGTTTGGTAGATCTATTTCTTAGCGAAGCACTTTTTCGCTCATTGACTTAGAGCCACGCGAAATTGCGATTGCTCCAGACTGAACGAGTTCTTTGATGCCGAATGGTTCGAGCACCTTCAGAAATGCCTTGCACTTAGCGGTGTCGCCGGTGACCTCGATAACAACCGAGTCGCTAACTACGTCGATGACTCGGGCACGAAACAGCGTAACGGCTTC
>JACCDW012109167.1_pt1 | contig 18247 bp, 3 predicted proteins | sample 7449781 | NCBI WGS metagenome assembly JACCDW01 (sample SAMN15323449, study PRJNA562643) | freshwater metagenome | isolation source: river surface water | place: USA:Blue River Watershed | collected 2017-08-18
CACTACAGCGCACAAAAAAAGCCCAATACAATTGGGCTTTTTTTGTGCGCTGTAGTGTTGGTTTTATTTGAAGAAGCCTTCAACATTCATTTTCCAAACGTTATATTCTTTTTTGATATTTCCACGGGTCGATAAAAAGTATATCGATTTACTATCAGGCGCCCATACAGCTGATGCATCGGTTCCTGGGTGGAAAGTTAATTGAATTTCGTCTGTTCCATCAATCTTAAACAAGTAAATATCAAGATTTGTTGGTCGAGCTGATGTTCTAAGTGTTGAGCCAGTACAAACTATATATTTGCCGTTTGGTGAACATTTAGCGGAAGCAAAAGAACGACGTTGGTCAGAGATTAATTGAGTTTCTGTGCCGTTTTCATAGTCGAATTTCCAAATGGCAGTGCGGTTTGAGTTTTTAAATGGTCTTGTGATGAGAATTTCATTTGTTCCTGGCACAAAATCTGGATTCGAACCATCAACATATTGGGTGATAAGACTAGAATTCAAATCAACAGCCCAAATTGAATATGTTCCTCCAACTTCTTTTGTAAAAAAAATGCGTTTAGAGTCAGTGCTAAAACAAGGATTCATTTCTGGTGCAGTTGTAGCAACAACCTGACGAATGGCTTGTCCTTTTTTTGTATCTGTACTGTAAATATTGTAATCAGAACCATCATAGTCTGTAAAGGCAATGTTTGCACCATCTTTTGAATATGCAAAATCTGAAACCGTAGATCTAAAGGTTTTTTGAATGGCAGAAGAACCACCTTCGGTGCTTCTGATGAAAATATTTTGCGAGTTGCTATTGTTTGCTAAGAAGCTGAAGTTCTTGCCATCAGGGCTAATTGAAAGGTATGAAGCTGTAAACCAGCGAATGTTATCTTGAGTCACGAATTTATTATTGACGAGCTCTGTGGTACTATTTAATATAACGTTAGGACCTGTAACTACATCACTTTCTTTGGTTAATTGTTGTAAACTAATACCTCCTTCTTCTGGCACGGTAATGGTTTGGAATATCTGATCTGAAAATTGTTGGGAAGTGATACAACTTTCGAAAAAAGTGAGCGATGCACTAGCAATTAAAAGTGCAAAAAATTTAAAATTGTTACGAATCATAGGGATTGAATTTATAGATACAAAATACTTTGATATTTAGGGGAGTTCACTACCAAATTCTTGGTATTTTTGGAATTTTATTGAATTCACATAAAAATGAAAAGGTTAGACTATTTTCACTAAATTTGCACCTCATTTTTTGATTGAATGTTAACAGTTTCTAATGTTTCCTTACGCTTTGGCAAAAGGATTTTGTTCGACGAGGTAAATTTGAAATTTACCCGCGGTAATTGCTATGGTATTATTGGTGCAAATGGTGCCGGTAAATCTACCTTTTTGAAAATTTTATCTGGAGAAATTGAGCCAAATACTGGTTCGGTGGATATTGAGCCAGGTAAACGTATGACAGTTTTAAAACAGAATCACTTTGAATTCGATGAATTTCCAGTGCTTCAAACTGTTATCCGTGGTCATCAAAAATTGTGGGATATTATGGCAGAAAAAGATGCACTCTATGCGAAAGAAGACTTTACCGAAGATGATGGGATGAGAGCTTCTGAGTTGGAAGCGGATTTTGCTGAAATGGATGGATGGAATGCTGAAAGCGATGCCGCTACTTTATTGAGCAGCTTGGGGATTCAAGAAGAATTTCATGAAAGATTACTGAAAGATTTGAATGGTAATCAAAAAGTTAGAGTCTTAATTGCTCAAGCATTGTTTGGAAATCCCGATGTTTTATTGATGGATGAGCCTACCAACGATTTGGACGTAGATACAATTCGTTGGCTAGAAGACTTCTTGGCTGGCTTTGAAAATACGGTTTTAGTAGTCAGTCACGATCGTCACTTCTTGGATAATGTTTGTACTCACGTTTGTGATATAGACTATAGTAGAATTAAGATTTTCTCTGGAAATTATACTTTTTGGTATCAGAGTTCACAACTCGCTTTGCGTCAGCGTTCAGACCAAAACAAAAAGGCTGAAGAGAAGAAAAAAGAATTGCAAGAGTTTATTGCGCGTTTTAGTGCGAACGTTGCAAAAAGTCGCCAAGCAACAGCCCGTAAGAAAATGTTGGAAAAACTTGATATTGAAGAAATTCAACCAAGTACGCGTAAATACCCTGGTATTTTTTTTAAGCAAGGAAGAGAAGTTGGAGATCAAATTTTAACTGTTGAAAATTTATCTTACAAAGCAGAAAACGGCGAATACTTGTTCAAGGACTTAAATTTCACCGTAAACAAAGGAGATAAAATTGCTTTTATTTCTAGAAATACTTTGGCATTGAATACATTGTTCAAAATTCTTTGGAACGATGTTAAACCTACTTCAGGAGAATTCAATTGGGGCGTGACAGTAACAATGGGTTATATGCCAAATGAAAATGAAAAATTCTTCACTGAGAAAATAAATTTAGTGGATTGGTTACGTCAATATTCAACTGAAAAGGATGAAACATTTATTCGTGGATTTTTAGGAAGGATGTTATTCAGCGGTGAAGAAACCCTTAAGCTTTGCACTGTATTGAGTGGAGGCGAAAAAGTACGTTGTATGTTGAGTAAAATGATGATGGAAAATCCAAATGTTGGATTGTTTGATGAACCTACGAACCATTTAGATTTGGAGAGTATTCAAGCGTTGAACAACGGAATGATGGAGTTTGCTGGTATCGTACTGTTTCATTCACATGACCAAGAGGTGATGAACTCAATTGCAAACAGAATCATTGAAATTACCCCTAATGGTATGATTGATAAATACATGAAGTATGAAGAGTATGCCGATGATAATCAAATTAAAGAGAGAAAGAAAGAATTGTATAATTCATCAATATAATTAAAATTTGTTGAAATTTAAAATGAAAAAAATCAATATAGGATTGTCAGGGCTATTGATAATGGCGTTGGCAAGTTGCGGTGAGTCTTTCGATACGAAAGCGGCTCCAAAGACATCTGAAGATTCTTTCAGCTATGCTGTAGGATTAAGCGTAGGTAAATCTTTGAAAAAAGAAGGCTTAGAAGGCATTGCATTTGGTGCGTTCATTCGTGGTGTAAGAGATGCTATGGCTAAAGATAGCGGATTTGCAATTAGTGAAATGCAAATTGAAGGTGTACAACGCAACTACGTTACTGGCGTTCAAGCTAAGAAAATGAAAGCGGTTCAAGAAGAAACCAAGAAGTTCATGACAGAAAAGTCAAAAGAAGCTGGTGTGGTGATGTTGCCGAGTAAAGCTTATTACAAAACAAAGAGAGCCGGAACAGGTGCTGCGCCACAAGCATTCGATACTGTAGAGTTTAAATGGGTATTCAAAACGCATAAAGGTAAAGTATTGGAAGATAATTCTAAGAGTCCTAAGCCAATTAGAGGTACGGTAGCAATGATGGGCTTAGCTCCTTTGGAGGAAGCTTTCCAAAAAACCCAAGAGGGTGGAAGTTTTGAATTGACGATCTCTAACGAATTACATCCGGCTTTGGCTAAGAGTGCTGGTACTTTCGAGGGAATGTATGGTGCATCTATTTTTGAAGTTGAAATTTTGAAGGTGATACCTGGTTTGCCCCCAAAAGCGGCAAAATAATATTTAGAGATAATTATTTGGCGTTTGAGCGCTAATATTTTTCATTAAATTAATTTATAAAATATTAAAAATAAAAAAGGCGAACGATTTGTTCGTCTTTTTTATTTTTAATATAGTTTAACTTGGTTTTTTAGTGGCAGAACTAAAATTTTACAACTAGTTTAACTTGTGATTTGGTATTGATAATTTGTGGATATCTACCATTATTTTGGTATTTTTGGTGAATGATATTGTTTTCTTATTATACGACCAGTTTGGAAGATGTAGATTGTTTTGAGCTCGTTTAGCGTTATTTTGAGTCTTTAATTATTGATATTCAGTTGATTGGTTTCTCTTAAGTTTCTTGCGTTTACTCGCACTTTAATTGTAAACTACAAGTTTGGGTCATTTTACAGTCTAATGAATAACTTGTTAGAATGCATTTTTATTTGTAATATTGTTTTGGCAAATTATGCAGTTTTCAAAGCACATATTTAATTCAAGTTGCACAATTCAACGTTTATTTAACAAACGTTTTAAATTGATAGCAAATATTGCAAATGTTAAATTCATTTTTAGCATAGTATTTTTATTCTTGTCAGTTTCACTTTATGCTCAAAATATTTCCGGGTTTATTGAGAATAAGGGTCAGTTTTATGATCAACTAGGAAAAGATGTTGATGCAATTCAATATTTACACAAAGGTGGAAATGGATTAACAACCCAATTTTTGAAAGATGGATTTAGCTATGAGTTACAGAGTCGTGAGAATAAATCGAAAAAGAATCCACTTGCCAAGGATTTAATTTTGATTCACCGTGTTGATGTAAAATTCAAAAAAGTAAATCCCAATTGCGAAATTACTTCAAAGGGAGAAACGGAAACCAGTTTGAATTACTATCTGCGAGGAAAACACATTGAAGGTGTCAACACATACGATGAACTGATTTACAAAAATGTTTGGCCAAATATCGATTTGAAATTTGAATCTAGAGATTTAAAGTCAGGTATTAAGTATGAATTTATTTTACATGCAGGAGCCAAAATTGAAGATATCCAATTTGAAGTTTTCGGTGCCAACGGAATCGAAATTCCAAAAAAGCACTTAGATGAACTAAAAATTAAAACCAGTTTGGGTGTCATTACCGATAAAATTCCATACTCATTTGAAATTGAAGGACAATCGGAAATCAAAAGATTTGCAAAGTGGAAAATAGTTTCAGAAAACACAGTTGGGGTTGATATTGATCTTTGGAACCATAAAAACAAATTGGTCATTGATCCTCAGCCAATATTGATTTGGGGGACATACTATGGCGGTGCCAACAAAGATGAGGGTAAATCAACAGATATCGATTCAAATGGTAATCCAATTTTTCTGGGAGTAACAAGTTCAACGGGTTTAACAACTACAGGTGCTCATCAAACAGTTTTAAGAGCAAATGATGACATTTATTTATTGAAGAAAAATAAGGTAGGAGGCACTGGAAGTAAAATATGGTGTACATATTACGGAAGTGATTCTGTGGAAGTTGCAGGATCTGTATCTGTTGATAAGGCACAGAATATTATCATTTGTGGAGCAACGAGGGGTGATGATTATATCGCATTTAAAGCGAAAAATCAGACTACTAGAGCTGGTTTGGATGATGGATTTGTTGCTAAATTCAGAAACACTGGGAAGATTATTTGGTCTACATATTTAGGTGACATTGATAATGATGCTGCTTTGAGCGTTAAATGTAATGATACATTTATTCATATTGTTGGGGTGAGTCAAAAACCAGGATCATCGGCATCCGCTAAACCAAATAATATTGCAACATCCAATGCTGTGAGTAGTGGTGCAAAATCTACGCAAGCCAATCAAACGGATGCATTTTATGTTAAATTAGATTCAGCAGGGCGACGCAGTTATGGAATGTTTATGGGAGGAAAAGATGATGAGCAGTATACGAGTGTTTACGTAAATAAAACGGGTGAAGTTTTTTTGTATGGTACAACAGCATCAGATACTGGAATTTCAAAGAAAATCACTAGTTCAAAAAGTAGCCTGAAAGACGCATTCATTACGAGAATATCAAAAAACAATAAGCTCATTTGGAGTAAATATTTTGGGGGTAACGGAAATGATGAAAGTTCGGAAATAGTTGTAGATAAAGACACAAGTATATACATATCAGGATTCACTAAATCAAGTAATTTAGCTACAACAGGGTCGCATCAAACGGTTTTCAATTTGAATGTTTCGAATACAACTTATGACGGATTCTTAACGAAAATTAGAAATAATGGTTCGGTAATGTGGTCTACTTATTACGGTGGAACGGGTGACGATATGGGATTTGGATTGGCGATAGATGATTTTAACTACATTTATTTAGTCGGTGTTACAAATTCAAACAATTCATATGGTTCCGGTGCCGGTAAAAAAACACAAATTATTGCAACAGATTCAGCCTATCAATTGAACAGAAATGGCGGAGAAGATGGATTTTTAGTCAAATTTGATACCACGGGCCGTCGAATTTGGGCAACATATTTAGGCGGTGACAATACTGATAATATGAATGATGTAGTAAACGGTAAAGATGGTGATGTCTTTGTTGTTGGTACTACTGCATCTGACAATGCAAATGCTGCTAATCCGTCAGTGGTTATGCCCATAAGGAATGCTCTTCAAGATACATTCGGGGGGAGTTATGATGCATATTTAGCTAGGTTGAATTATTGTAAACGATTCTTAGCCATTAAAATGGATACTGTTTGCGTGTTTGATTCATTGCAACTCAGACTTACAAACGATTCTAATAAAATTACGGGTCGATCTAATTACACGCTCAAGTGGAATTTGGTATTCCCAGCTTCATATAAAGTAGCTTGGACAGGCCCCAATAATTTTACGTCAGCACTCCAAAATCCTAAACGGAAAATGACATTTGCCGACACCGGATTGTATGTGGCTTTAGTTACAAATGAATTTGGCTGCAGAGACACAGCTAAAATTAGAGTCAAAAAGCTGAATTCATTGCCAACCGTTTCCATTACGTCAACCAATAAATATTGTAGAGGAGATATCATCAATTTCTCGGCGACGGCCACCAAAGGTAAAACCTATTCTTGGACAGGAAATAACTACTCTGCAACGGGTAAAAATGCTCAACGAAAATACGCTTATGCTGGAACAACTGACGGAAAATATAAAGTTAATGTAGTTGATTCAAATGGATGTAAGGGAATTGATTCAATAGTGATTACAGTTGGACCCGAAGGGAAAATTTCTTCCAATAGCCCTGTTTGTCCTGGTGATACCATTCGATTTTACAACACAATAAAGAATTTAAAAACAATTAAATGGTACGCTCCAGGTGGTTCAACTACTTTTAGTACATCACCAACGCCAAAAATTGCTGGTGCGAACGCATCAAAAATGGGAGTGTATACTGCATATATTGAAGACAATAATGGTTGTAAAGATACTCAAACAGTGAATGTAACGTTGCAAACTTGGTCGAATTTAACATTGCAATACGACACATCTATTTGCGTAGGATCCAATTGGAAAGTCAATGTTACCATTGCAGGGGGCGTTTCAGGGTATTCATTTTATTGGACTGGACCTAATTCATATATCAATGGTAATGATTCCATTGCAATTAGCAATGTTCAGTCAGCAAACTCTGGTAAATATTTCCTCAAAATCATTGATAAAAATGGCTGTACCCGAAATGATTCGATCCGATTATACGTTCGCACAAACCCTGTCGCCAATTATACAGTCAATCAATATCAATGTTTTAAAAATAATAATTTTAAATTTACAAATACTAGCTCAAACGCATCTGCTTATAAATGGACATTGGGAGATGGCTCGTCTGCTCAAACAACGACTATCCCTAACAATAAATCATATTCTGCTCCTGGTACATACACTGTGAAATTATTGGCAACGAATAATTATGGTTGTAAAGACAGTGTTTCAAAACTGATGTATGTGTATAGCATGCCGGTAGCAAATTTTACAGTGAATAAAGATTCATTGTGTATCAATGCCGCAACAGGATTTGCATTTACAAGTACAAGTACTATTGCCACAGGTGGAGGTACTTTAGAATACAACTGGAATTTTGGAGATTTTACGACAAGTACTTTACAGAATCCGACAAAAAAGTATGCCAAAGACACAATTAGATATGTTCGACTTGTGGTGAAAACATCGCCATATGGTTGCTATGACACCATCATAAAGAAGGTTGTCATTAAACCAAAACCAAAGGCATCAATTAATTTAGTATCATCAAGTCAATGTTTGACCGGAAATACGTTTAGCTTAGGTTCATCAAATAGTACAGCCGCTTACTCTGGTTCAACTTTACTAGGGTATAAATGGAATTTTGTAACAACCGGATCAACTGCAACATCCACCACCACATCTTCTACAACAGTGAGCTACAATAGTATTGGTTCTAAATCAATTCAGTTAATTGTAACAGATGCAAATGGATGCACAGATACTACAAATACCACAGTAACTGTTCAACCGCAAGCAACACCGTCGTTCTCCGTAAACAATAGAAAACAATGTTTAAAGAACAATGCGTTTAATTTTACAAATGGATCTTCAATTAGCAGTGGATCTTTGACATATACTTGGGATTTTGGCGATGGCGGTTCGACTTCCACATCAATAAACCCCTCTAAAACTTACACAAATTCAGGGGTCTATCAGGTTAAATTAACAACCCTGTCAAATTACAATTGTATTGATACATTAAGCATGTGGGTTGTGGTTTACCCTCAAACATCGCCGAGTTTTTCAATAAATTCAAATACCACACAATGTCAATCGGGTAATTCATTTTCTTTTACAAGCACAAGTTCGTTAACCAGTCCTTCTTCTTTGCCCGGAGGGACATTTACAAATACTTGGGATTTTGGAAATTCATCAACAGCAACAGGAACTTCGGTAACTAAATCATATTCTTCTTCGGGATCCTTTAAAGTGCTTTTAACCACTCAAACAAATTATGGATGTATAGATACCATCAGTAAATTTATAAAAGTATTGCCTCAGGCCAATATTGGATTTAACATCAATAACTCAAATCAATGTTTGTTAAATTTAGGGGTTGCCGATACATTTAAATTTACCAATACAACCACGGGAGGCTCGGGTACTTTAACATATAGTTGGAATTTTGGTGATGGCTCAACAGCTGTAACTGGAACCAATGTGTCGAAAACTTACACAGCTGCAGGAAGTTATAAAGTTGTGCTCACTGTTACTGGAAGTACATGTACAGATACATTGAGTAAATGGGTCACAGTATTTCCTAAGCCTGTCGTTGGCTTCACTGCGAATAATTTGGTTCAGTGTTTTACCAATCATACATTCAACTTTACCAATACCAGTTCAATTTCTAGCGGAACTTTATCATACAGTTGGAATTTTGGAGATGCATCAGCGACTGTTTCAACAGCAAGTCCATCTAAAACATACGCATCATCAGGTATTTATAAAGTGCTACTAACAACGACTTCTTCAAAAGGATGCGCTGATACCATAAGCAAATATGTAAGATTGCACCCTAAAGCAACACCCGGATTTTCAATTAACAACTCAAAACAATGTTTGAAATCTGGTTTAACAGCGAATTCGTTTTCATTCACTAATTCAAGTTCTTTTTCTGGAGGGACATTGACTTATTCTTGGGATTTTGGAGATGGCTTAGGAAATACTTCAGCAACGGCAAATCCTACTTATGTTTATTCATCTGCCGGTACATATAAAGTTGTCTTGAAAACAACCACCCCGAATGGATGTGATGATACCATTAGTAAGTGGGTTGTGGTATATCCTAAAACAACACCAAGTTTTACTGTTAATTTATTGAAGCAATGTTTACTCGGAAATGCCTTTACATTTACCAATACTTCAACAATTTCAAGTGGCTCTTATTCAAGTTCATGGGATTTGGGAGATTTAAGTTCAGCTCAAACAACTGCTAATGCAAGTCGTAGTTATACTGCTGCAGGAACATATAAAGTCGTCTTGACAACCACAACCAATAACAATTGTGTGGATACAGTAAGTGCGCATGTTGTAGTTTATCCTAAACCGAATCCGAACTTTAGTGTGAATAATCTCAAACAATGTTTTAAAAATAATGGAGTCAATAACTCATTTGTTTTCACCAATAGTTCGAACATTTCCTCTGGTTCTATTAGTTATTCTTGGAACTTTGGAGACGGCTCTGCTGCAGTAACAACGACTAGTCCTACAAAGCAATATTCTAATGCTGGTGCCTACAAAGTAGTTTTAACAGTTACATCAAACTTTAATTGTGTTGATACGATTAGTAAATGGGTTGTAGTATACCCACAAGCAAATCTTGCATTCTCTATAAATACTCGAAATCAATGTTTGAATGGAAACGCATATACATTTACCAATGGCTCATCTGTATTGTCGGGAACTTTGTCTTATGTTTGGGATTATGGAGATGGATCAGCCACAACAAGTGGAACAAATGGAAGTAAAACGTATGCAACAGAAGGTATTTATCAAGTAAAATTAAAATCTACAAGTTCGAATGGTTGTGTTGATACATTGAGCAGTTGGGTGAGGGTTTATCCAAAACCAAATCCAAGTTTTACCATAACAACAACCAACGCATGTTTTAAAAATAATAGTTTTACTTTTAACAATGGATCTACAATTTCTTCAGGTACTATGACCCATTCATGGGATTTTGGAGACGGTACATCAAGCACAAGTTTAAGTCCTTCAAAATCATACACATCTGTAAATTCATTCAAGGTTACATTAACGACCACTTCAAACTTTAATTGTATAGATACGGTTTCCAAGTATATTAAAGTTTTCCCTCAATCAACACCTGGAATTTCACTTACGAACAGAAAACAATGTTTAAAAAACAATGCGTTTTCTTTTGGAAATACAACCACAATTAGCTCAGGTACATTAACATATACTTGGGATTATGGCGATGGTTCAAGTACAACAACTGGAACAAATGGTACAAGAACTTACACTGCTCCTGGAGTATATAAAGTAGTTTTAAAAGCAACCAGCAATAATGGCTGCATTGATACTGTAAGTACCTGGGTGACGGTTTATCCTAAGGGAAATCCCGCATTCAGCGTAAATTCCGTGAATCAATGTTTGACAAATAACGCATATTCATTCACTAATGCTTCTACCATTAGTTCAGGTACATTCACATCAGTTTGGGATTATGGAGACGGAACAAGTTATGCTGGAACAAATGGCTCTAAAACTTATAGTTCAGTAAATGTCTACAAAGTTGTTCTTACAATTACTTCGAATAATTCATGTGTTGATTCAATTAGTAAATGGATAAAAATTCATCCTAAAACTTCAGTTTCATTCAATGTAAACTCAATTAAGCAATGTTTAAAATCCAATGGGGTATCCAATAGTTTTGTATTTACAAATACAAGTTCTGTCGGAGGAAGTGGAACCTTAACATATTCATGGGATTTTGGTGATGGAACATCAACGGTTACTACAACAAGTCCTACTTATGTTTATACTGCAGCTGGAACATACAAAGTAGTGTTAACAACCACATCAAGTTTTGGTTGTGTTGATACAACAAGTACTTGGGTTGTGGTTTATCCTAAGGCAAGTATTGGTTTTTCAATTAATAATCGATTACAGTGTTTTACGAACAATAGCTTTGCGTTTACAAATTCTTCCACAATTTCATCGGGAACTTTATCTTATTCATGGTCATTTGGAGACGGGAATATTTCTTCATTGAATAGTCCTACAAAAAACTATGCCAATACGGGTAAATATCAAGTTTATTTGACAAGTACCAGCAACCAATCTTGTATAGATACACTCAGTAAATGGGTTGTTGTGTATCCAAAAGCTACTGTAGCGTTTTCAATCAACAACTCAAAGCAATGTTTAAAAGGTAATTCATTTTCATTTACAAATTCAAGTTCAATTGCAAGCGGTCAAACAATTACGGGATATTCGTGGGATTTTGGGGATGGAAACACGGTTGGAACAACAAGTCCTTCATATTCTTATGCGGCTTCAGGAATTTATAAAGTTGTTTTAAAAGTAACCAATTCGAATGGTTGTAACGACACATTGAGTAAATATGTAGTTGTTTATCCGCAATCTTCATTAGGTATAACAGTGAATACAAGAAAGCAGTGTTTGAAAAACAATTCTTTCATTTTTTCTAGTTCAGTTTCGTTGAGTAGTGGTTCAATTACTTCTTACAATTGGGCATTTGGAGATGGGAATACGGCCAATACCGCAAATGCATCTAAAGTTTATTCGTCTGCCGGAGTTTATAAAGTTATTTTAACATGCACGACCAATAATAGTTGTATTGATACTGTGAGTACGTTCATCACTGTTTACCCACAATCGGCGGCTGCTTTTACAGTTAATTCATTGCAACAATGTTTGAAGAGTAATTTATTTTCATTCACAAATAATAGTACCATCAGCTCGGGTTCTTTGACATATAACTGGGATTTCGGTAATGCATCAGGAACGTCTACATCTGTAAGTCCAACTTATAGCTACACTGCATCAGGAACCTATAAAATTGTTTTGACAACAACCACTAATTTTGGTTGTACGGATACAGTGAGTAAATATGTTAAAATTAACAATCAAGCCTCACTAAGTTTTAATGTAATGCCTTTGAAAAAATGTTTAAAGGGGAATTCATTTACATTCAACAATACATCGAATATTTTAAATGGTACCTTGAGTTATTCATGGAATTTTGGTGATGGGTCTGCGGCATCAACACAAGTAAGTCCCTCAAAAACATATGCGAATACAGGTATTTACAAAGTAACATTAACGTCAACCTCAAATAATGGATGTACCGATACCTTGAGTAAATGGGTAAGTGTGGTGGCACATCCAAAATCAAACCCGTATTTTACATTTACCAAACAATGTGAGAATGACAATCAATTTTCATTTACCTCAAATACAACTTGGGTAGGAGCTGCGTCGAGTAGTTACTTGTGGCTATTTGGATCAAATGCAAATATTTCATCCAGTGCATCTCAGAATCCATCTGGAATTAAATTCAACACAAGTACAACGGTGACATTGATTGCTACTGATTTGAATGGATGTAAGGATACCGCTACATTGAGTATTACAATTTATAAAAAGCCAAAGGCTAAATTTAATATTGATAGTTCATTTCAATGTATAAACTATAATTTGATTAAATTTACGTCTAATGATACAGCGGTTAATGGATTAAATTCAAACAGTTACAAATGGTATTTTGGTGTTGGCGCGAATATTGATTCTTCAACACTTTCAGGGGTTACGGGAAGTCCAATTTCAATTAAATATGCATCTGTTGGACTTAAAACAATTAAACACATAGTAATCGATAATCAAGGTTGCAGAGACACTGCAGTAAAGAACCTCAATATAAAGTCGAAACCTACAGTAAGCATTAGTACATTGCCAAATTCTAATCAATGTTTAATTGGCAATAAATTTAGTTTTATTCCAACCATCACTTGGGCAAAATCAGCGGCAATTTCAGGTACTTATTCTTGGCAATTTGATTTTGGAGCTGCCTCAAACAGTGCAACACCAGCTACGAGTGATTCATTTACAAAATTTGGAGTGAGTTACAATACATTTGGAAGTAAACAAATTAGATTTATTGCAAAAGATATCAATGGTTGTTTAGATACACAGTATAAAACGGTTACCGTTTACAAGCACCCTGAAATTAAATGGAATGTAAATAATTATAATCAGTGTTTACAAGGAAATTCGTTTAATTTTGGGAATACAGTTGTAAACTATGGCACTTCTAATACAATATCTAAATATGCTTGGCAATTTGATGTTGGCGGTACTTCTTCTAATCCTGCACTGAGTTCTGTAGGCTCTCCATCAAACGTAGTTTATGCTACCTCCGGAACGAAAACAGTTGTCCTTACAGTTGAGGATGGAAATGGCTGTTCTGATACCTTTAAATCAACCGTTAAATTAAGTCCTAAACCAAATGCAATTTGGACGGTCAACGCGTCCAAGCAATGTTTAAAAGGCAATTCATTTAATTTCACAGGAAGTACAAGTACCCCAGTTTCTGGTTCTTCTTTGGTGAATTACGAATGGAATTTCGGTTCAAATGCCACTCCTGCTACTAAAAACGGATCAAGTTTCACTTCTGTTAACGGGGTTACTTATTCAGATACAGGACTCAAAACGATTACCCTAACAGTGACAGATGCAAACGGTTGTATTGATACATTTACAAGTAAAGTTAGGGTGTTGGGACATCCGAAAGCTGCGATTACTGCAAATACTTTAACACAATGTTACCAACAAAATAGTTTCAATTTTAGTGGTAGCGGATCTGCTTCTGTGAACGGTACATCGATCTCAGGTTACTACTGGAATTTTGATACGCTCGCAAACGTAGCTTCAACATCAAATGTCACCGCATCTGGAATTAAATTTAAATATCTTGGAAACAAAACAGTTGTATTGGTAGTCACTGATCCAAATTCTTGTAAAGATACTGCATCAATCACAATTACCATCAAAGACAACCCAATGGCAAAATGGTCGGTGAATACCGCCATTCAATGTTTGCAAAACAATTCGTTCGATTTCAATTCCAATGGAAGTACAAATGTGGGTGGTACTTTGAATTACAGTTGGGATTTTGGCTCTGATGCAACGCCATCGACATCAACAAACTCTAATCCTTCTTCAATTAATTACTCAAACTTTGGCACAAAAACAGTTGTTTTAACAGTTACCGATGCATCTAATAATTGTACCGATACATTCAAATCGAATATTACTGTCCGCCAAAGTCCTACAGCAAAATGGACAGTCAACACGCCAGTTCAATGTTTGCCAAACAATAGCTTTACATTCTATTCTTCAGCCTCAACTGTAGCGTCTGGAACAGTTATCAAATCGACAATTTGGTCGCTCGATGCAACTGCTTCAAAAACAAGCTCATCGTTGGCAACTTTAAGCAATGTTTCATATTCAAATACTGGCTTAAAATCAATTACTTTAACAGTTACAGATTCATTTAATTGTACCGATACTTTTACTGCTAAGATTAGGGTGAAAGACAATCCAACGGCCGTTTGGGTAGTATCGCCGTCTTCAGTTCAATGTTTACAAGGAAATAGTTTTACTTTCACAGGGTCAAATTCAGTTGCTTCAGGGGGGTCTGGAATAGCCTCTTATTCATGGAGTTTCGGTTCAAATGCTTCGCCTGCCTCATCTTCTGCAAAAACACCATCTTCTGTTTCTTATTCTAGCGACGGATATAAAACGATTACGCTTACAGTGGTTGATAGCAATGGTTGTCAAGATACATTCACAGCACAAGTGTATATCACACCTAAGCCAACCGCAAAATGGAAAACCAATAATTTTAATCAGTGTTTTATTGGTCATACTTATAATTTTACATCACGAGGGTCTGTGGGTGTTCCGGGTTCTTCAATCGCAACTTATAGTTGGGATTTTGGCGGCGGTTCTAATCCTCAATCGTCTACTTTAGATTCTGTAGGAAATGTTGTTTTTGATACCGTTGGACTCAAAACCATTGTTCTCACAGTTAAAGATAATAATGGTTGTTTGGATACATTTAGTGGCAAGGTGAGAGTCCTTCCTCATCCTGCAGCTAAATTTACAATTGGATCTCCTATTCAATGTTTGCAGGGCAATTCGTTCACATTTAATTCGGGAAGCACTTCTGCCGTTTCGGGTTCAAGCATCGCTTCCTATGCATGGGATTTTGGCTCAAATTCTAATCCAACAACTTCAACATCAATCAATCCTTCAGGCATTCAATATGGCAGTTACGGGGTGAAGGATGTTGTATTGACGGTAACAGATGCAAATACATGTACAGACACCTTTAAAACAACGGTGACCATTAAGCCCAAACCTAGTGCAATTTGGACGGTTTCAGGAAATTATAACCAATGTTTAAAAGGAAATCAGTTTATTTTTAGCTCTATTTCTTCTGCTCCAGTTGGAGGGTCTAGCTTAAGTTCAGTTTCATGGGATTTTGGTACAACTTACGGTGCTAGTAAGTCAACGTCCCTCAAAAATATAGATACAATTACATATTCAACGGCAGGTGTTAAAGTTATTAACCTCACAACAACCGATGCAAATGGTTGTATTGATACGTTTAAAGCAACTGTAACTATTTTTGATCAGCCAGTGGCTAAATGGACAGTGAATACGGCTGCTCAATGTATCAAAGGACATAGCTTTGACTTTAGTTCGAATTTGTCGTCAAGTGGCAATTTGACATATAATTGGAGTTTTGGATCTTCAGCAAGCGTTTCTACCTCAACTTCGTCGTCAATCACAGGATTGACATATGGCTCAGTGGGAGTTAAAACAATTGAACTTGGCATTACTGATGCTAACGGATGTTACGATACATTTACGGGTACAGTGACAGTAAGAGATAATCCGGATGCACAATTTACAATAAACAATAGTAAACAATGCTTTCAAACCCAAAGCTTTAATTTTAGTTCAAGCAACTCTACAGCTGCTACTTCTGCTTCAATTGCTGCATATAGTTGGAATTTTGGAACCAATGCCACTCCTTCTATCTCTACAAATTCAACACCTATTGGAATTACTTACAATGACACCGGTAAAAAATCAATTACCTTAATCATTAAAGATAATTTTGGATGTCCCGACACCCTCATTTCTACATTAAGAGTTCTTGGCAATCCGAAGGCAAATTGGTCTACTCCATATTTCAATGAATGTTTAAGAGGAAATACTTTCACCTTTAGTAAAAATGGATCGAATGGGGTTACAGGAAATACATTAACGGCGTATAGTTGGGATTTTGGAGCGGGTGCAAGTCCTTCCACTTCATCAGCTACTTCGCCAACAGTTGTTTATGCGTCAACCGGTATAAAAACTGTTGTGCTAACGGTTACCGACGATAACTCTTGTACAGATACTTTCAAATCTACTGTAAATGTTAAAGCGCATCCAGTAATCTCTAAATCCGTAAATCTTGCTTCTGCATGTTTAAATAATAATAGTTTTGTGTTCTCAAGTAGTGGTAGTTCTGCCGCAACTGGCACTTCTTCTATAAGTGGGTATAATTGGGATTTTGATGTAAATAATAGTCCCAAAACAGCCTCTCCAACAACACATTCATCGGCATCTAATGCAACGGTGACTTATTCTTCTGTAGGACAAAAATCAATCAGATTTATTTTGTTTGACAATAACGGATGTAACGATACTGCGAATTTGAGTGTTCAGGTTTTGGCGCATCCAGTGGCCAAATGGGCTGTGAATACGCCAGTTCAATGTTTGTTTGGAAATGGCTTCAATTTCAATGCATCTGCTTCTACAGCAGTCACTTCTTCTACAATAACAAAATATAATTGGACATTTGGAACGGGTGCAACACCTTCATTGTCGAATAACAATACGTCTGCTACTTTAAATGGTGTAACATACACTGGTAGTGGATCTAAAACGGTTGTTTTAACCGTGGTTGATGCAAATGGTTGTGACGATACATTTAAATCTACAGTAACATTAAATGATAATCCAACAGCTGCAATTGCACTTGCGACGGGCTTTAATGCCACTCAATGTTTTCAAGGTAATTTATTTGATTTTGTAGGGACATCTTCTTCAGCTGGAACAGGGGCTACAATTACTGGTTATAACTGGGTATTTGATGCAAACTCTTGGAAGAATCACGCAAAACCAAATGCAACTGCAACCGGTTCTACTGCATCCAATATTTCATATGATTCAGCAAGTGTTTATAAAGTTAAACTAACGGTTTCCAACTCTTATGGTTGTAATGATACTGCTTTGTTGACGGTTAAAGTGAAAGAAAATCCAACTGCTAAATGGACAGTCAACACCTATTCTCAATGTAGGGTAGGAAATAGCTTTAATTTCTTATCGAATGCTTCTACTTCTGCCGTTGGATCTAGTTTGTCAACATACAATTGGTCTTTCTCAGGAGGGACACCTTCAAGTTCATCGAGCAATGCACCAAATGGAATAACCTATGCTACGGCCGGAACAAAATATGTTGTACTTACGGTTACCGATGCAAATTCTTGTACGGATACATTTACAGCTTCTGTGGAAGTTAGAGAAAATCCAGTAGCGAAAATTGTCATTTCTACTTCTTCTATTCAATGTTTAAGAGGCAACGATTTTGCATTTGCTTCAACAGGGTCTGCGGGTGCAAGTGGAAGTAGTTTGTCTACTTATTCATGGAATTTCGGTTCTGGTGCAAGTCCTGCCATTTCAACATCTGCGAATGTTTCATCTGTAAAATATGCAACTTCAGGGATAAAGAAAATAACATTAAAGGTGATTGATGTGAATGGCTGCGAGGATACTGCAGAATTTACATTAAATGTGAAGGGACATCCTCAAGCGGTGATCACCAATGCATCGCCATCACAATGTAGAAGAGGAAATTCATTCACATACAATGCAGGAAATTCTAATTCAGTGAGTGGATCATCGATCAGTAGTTACAATTGGAATTTTGGATCAACTGCAACTCCGCCAAGTTCAACAACTGC
>JACCDW011772428.1_pt1 | contig 18245 bp, 7 predicted proteins | sample 7449781 | NCBI WGS metagenome assembly JACCDW01 (sample SAMN15323449, study PRJNA562643) | freshwater metagenome | isolation source: river surface water | place: USA:Blue River Watershed | collected 2017-08-18
CAGCCGCCCCAGTGATAAGCAGCAACAAAAACAGCTTGTGTAATGCAGAAACGGCGACGTTGAATGCAACAGGATGTAGCGGTAGTATCAAGTGGAGTACAGGAGCAACAACAAGCAGTATCAGTGTGAGTGTATCAGGCAGTTACACAGCGACGTGTTCGAATAGTTGTGGTGAAAGTGGTGTAAGCAATGTAGTAGTAATCAGCACAGGCAGTAGCCCAGCCGCCCCAGTGATAAGCAGCAACAAAAACAGCTTGTGTAACGGAGAAACAGCGACGTTAACAGCAACAGGTTGTAGTGGCAATATCAAGTGGAGCACAGGAGCAACAACGAGCAGCATCAGTGTAAGTGTAGCGGGCAGTTACACAGCAACGTGTGCGAATAGTTGTGGTGAAAGTGGAACAAGCAATGTGGTGACCATCACAACAGCTACATCATCTACACCACCATCAATTAGTACAAGTAAAACTAATTTGTGTGGCTCAGAGTCAGCTACATTGACAGCCTCAGGTTGTACAGGTCTGATTGTTTGGAGTAATTCAGCAACAGGCTCAAGTATTACAGTAAGTACAGCGGGTACTTATACCGCAAGATGTACAGGTGTAGGTTGTGGTGAAAGCGGAGCATCAAATCCAATTGTTATTACAACAGGTTCAGCTCCAGTATCACCAGTTATCAGTGCAAGCAAAGTTGACCTTTGTGGTACGGAATCAGCAATGTTGACAGCATCTGGTTGTAATGGAGCCGTGAAATGGAGTACGGGGGCAACCACCAACACAATCTCAGTTAGTGTAGCAGGTACATATACAGCTACATGCACAAATGGTTGTGGTGAAAGTGGTAATAGCAATGCTCTAATTATCAAGAAAACAGATTTACCATTAGCACCGAGTATTTCAGCAAATAGCACAAATATTTGTGGAACTGAAAAAGCAAACTTGGTAGCTAACGGATGTACAGGAGTCGTAACATGGAGTACAGGAGCAACAGGCTCAGTATTGGCCGTGAGTGCAGCAGGTATATATACTGCAACTTGTACAAACCTTTGTGGTGAAAGTCCAGTAAGTCAAGGAGTGACAATTCGTCAAGGTAACTCGCCAGCAGCTCCAATCATCTCATCAGATAAAATGAGTGTTTGTGGAACTGAAAAGGCAACATTAATGGCGATGGGATGTTCTGGAACTGTAACTTGGAGTACAGGAGCAACAGGAACAAGTGTTTCAGTTAGCTCAGGTACATATTCGGCAACTTGTGTAAATGGTTGTGGAACAAGCGGAGTTTCTAACATCGTAAATATCTCGAATGGAGGTACTCCAACTGCACCTAAGTTGACTGCCGATAAAACAAGTCTTTGTGGAACTGATACCGCTATATTAACAGCAGCAGGATGTTCTGGCACAATTACATGGAATACAGGAGCAACAGGTAGCACACTTTCAGTATCAAGTGCAGGTACTTATTCAGCAATCTGTAAAAATGATTGCGGAACGAGTCTTTCATCTGATAAATTGATAATAACATCAGGTGGTAATCCATCTGCACCGATTGTGACGACAAGTAAAGCCGAGATTTGTACAACCGAAATAGCTATTCTAACAGCAGCAGGCTGCTCAGGAACAGTAACATGGAGTACTGGAGCAACTGGAAGTACCTTGTCGGTAACAGCTGCGGGTTCTTATTCAGCAACTTGTAAAAATGCTTGTGGAACAAGTACATCATCAACACCGATAACAATCAAAGCAAAATCTGATTGTGGATGTACAGCACCATCAGCACCAATTGTAATAGCTGATAAGACAAGCCTTTGTGGAACCGAGACTGCCACCCTAACGGCATCGAACTGCTCAGGTACAGTTACATGGAATACAGGAGCAACAGGAAGTACACTAACTGCATCAGTAGCAGGAACATACTTTGCCTCTTGTAAAAATAGTTGTGGTACAAGCGAAAACGCTGTGATTTCGATTACAAGTGGCGGAAATCCATCAGCACCGAATGTAATAGCTAATATTACAAGCCTATGTGGAACGGAGACTGCAACGTTAACTGCAACAGGTTGTTCAGGCACAGTAACTTGGAGTACAGCAGCGACAGGTAGTACATTATTGGTATCAACTGCAGGAACTTACACAGCAACATGTAAAAATGCTTGCGGAACAAGTGTAGTTTCATCAGTAATAACGATAACAACAGGTGGAAACCCAGCCGCACCAACCGTAACCGCAAATAAAACTGAGATTTGTACAACAGAATCAGCAGTCTTAACAGCAGCGGGATGTACTGGAACAATCACTTGGAATACAGGAGCAACAGGTAGTAGCTTGACAGTAACTACGGTGGGAACTTATACCGCAATATGTAAAAATGCTTGCGGAACAAGTACAGCTTCAACATCAGTAGTAATCAAATCGAAAACAGATTGTGGAACAGGTTGTACGGCAGTACCTCCAGTAATTGCTGCCTCAAAAACAACTATTTGTAAACCAGAGAATATTACATTAACAGCAACAGGTTGTAATACTGGTACAGTAGTTTGGTCAACAGGTCAAACAGGAAGCTCGATTACTGTTAAACCAACGGCAACATCAACGTACTCGGCGGTATGTAATGTATCAAGCACTTGTTCAAGCCAATTATCTAATTTGGTTCAAGTAAAAGTTGGTACAGTCTTAACGCCAACAGTTGCTTGTAGCACTGACTTAGTGTGTAGTGGCGAATCAGCAACAGTCAAAGCTTACGGGTGCGAAGGAACGATAGTTTGGTCAAATGGTTCAACTGGCGAGTCAATCGTAGTTATTCCAGATGGTGTCACTAAATACTCAGCAAAATGTAAAGTAGGAGATTGTGAAAGTCCAAGTTCAGAACATGTAGCGATAGCGGTTGGAAGTCCAAATAAACCATTCGTTTCTTGTAAAAACAGTGTAATTTGTTACGGTGGCTCAGCTACTCTAACAGCATCAGGATGCACAGGAATCGTAGTCTGGTCGAATGGCTCGACGGGCGGAGTTCTCACAGTTTCTCCAATCGTAGAGAAAACAACATACACCGCTATCTGTAAATCAACTGGAGGTAAATGTGTAAGTGATACATCAAATGCAATCGTAGTAACGGTTGGTAAGAAAGTTGATGCACCGAAAGTAATTGCTGAAATCAAGAATGTTTGTCCATTCAATACAGCAGACCTTAACACGGCAATTCTAAGCGAGCCAACAACAGCTGGTGGGCAATTTGAATTCCATACGACAAGTTCACCAAACTCTCCGTTAGTAACCAATCCAGGAGCAGTAGGTGCTGGTACTTATTACGCTTTCGAGCGTAGTGCAGTGGGCTGTTATTGTGATGCTGTAGCAGTGAAAGTTACAATCACAACTTGCGAAGGTGGTGGCGTAACTCCAACTATCCCAGTAGTTGATATTGCAGTGAAGAAAGTAGCCTCTGCTTCAATTGTTCCAGTAAACGAAATGGTTACTTATAAAGTAATAGTTAAGAATATTGGACAAATAAAGGCAACGGGTATCGAAGTACGTGACATCTTACCGAGTGGATTAGCGTTTGAAAGTGTAACCAGCAATGCAACATTCGCCAACGGAATCGTAACGCTCAAACTCGATTCATTAGTAAGAGGCGATAGTACAGTATTTACTTACACCACTAAAGTAACGGCAGCTGGTAAGATTGTAAACAAAGCAGAGTTATCGAAGATAAAAGAAACAGACAATGTTTTATCGAATAATTCAAGTGAAGCTACTATCAACGACCCAGCATCAGGAGAACTACTCGGTATAAGTAAAGTATGTGACCCTGCGGTATTAGTGAAAGATATGATTTACAACGTTCCGTTCGTAATCTATGTAACTAACCTCGGTGGAACTGATATAAGCAAAATTCAAGTGAAAGACGACCTTGACCGTGCCTTTGGTAGTGGTGCTAAGATTCTGAACGATACAATTAAGATTGTAGCTGACCCAGGCTTAGTAGTAAATCCTCAGTACACAGGTCGTGGCTTGAACACGAATATGTTGATTGACTCGTTGAGTAGTATCAAGAAAGGTCAGAAACTTGCGATGAGATTTACAGTGAAAGTTGATTTGAAAAATGCAACAATCACTGACTTCTTTAACATTGCCGAAGTAACAGCCAATGGTAAGAAAGATATCTCAACTAATGGTGTAAATTCTGACCCTGATGGTGATGGCGACCCAACAAACAATGCTGACCCAACACCAATCCAGTTCAAGATTGATATTTCACCAGACCGTCCAGCTATCGGAATTGCATTGTCAGTAGCCGATTCTGCTAAAATTGATGAGACTTGTTATAACGTAACTTACTTGGCACTTGTGAAAAACTTCGGAAATGCTAAGTTGACAAACGTACAAGTAGCAGATAGTTTGAGCAAAACATTCGCTGATAGTGTAACGTACAAAGTGGTAGGCTCAACAATCGGTAGTAAGAGTACTTTGAAATTGAATCCGAACTTCAACGGCAAAGAGGATGTAAATCTCTTAATTGCTGACTCAACAAGTAAATTGGAAGTTGGTCAACTCGACTCATTGTTCTTCACTGTTAAAGTATTCCATAACGGAATCAAAGGGCCATTCTTAAACAATGCTTATGCGAAGGCAATCGGTAATGGTAAAATCGTAACTGACATCTCGAATGCAGGAACCGAAATTAAGATTAACGAATCAACGCCAACCTCATTAGTATTGCCGATTAGCGATGGTAACCTTGTTATTCCAGAAGCCTTCTCGCCAAATGGTGATGGTAAGAATGATACATTTATTATTCAACTTCCAGCGGGTGCTAAGATGATTTCGTGTGATATCTACAACAGATGGGGGCACGTAGTATTCAAGGACAAAGATGGTATCTTGACTAATAAAGACAAAGGATGGGATGGAACATCGAACCAAGGTATTCGATTCGGTACAGAGGGTGTGCCAGATGGTACTTATTACTTCGCATTAGATTACGAACTTGACGGACAGAGAGTTCATAAAGTAAGTTATCTAACCCTTGCAAGATAATCCTCTAAATAATAGCTAACCACTAAGTGCCACTTTCATAACGCTTTCTGAGCGTTTTGAGAAGTGGCACTTTATTTTAAAATCAACACATTTTTCAAGAAGCTTTTAAGAATATTATACCTTCAGAGAAAGGAACGGTAATAATCTTCATCAATAATAAGATGCTGATTATTAATTAGTTATTAGAAGATTCGTTTTTAATTCTTTATCGGTAAATTTTATAAAATGCCTAAAGGCATGATTTTTGCCAATCGTACGTTATTTAAACAAGAAGCAGCCATTCTTTCATAATGTTGTTAAGGAGACTCATATTATTGACATATCTTACAACTGCTACTCTTGCTTTGTTTGCCCAAAATGCCTCGAAGGTTTTTCAGAAAGCTAATACCCAATTCGAGACTTTAGGTTATGCTAAAGCAATAGAGCTGTATGAGACTGCCTTAAAGAAACCCAAAGGAGCTTCTGAAGAAGAAATCGTAAAAGCTAAACTTAATTTAGCTCTGAGTTATAAATCGGTGAAAGATTATGTAAATGCCGAGAGGGTTTACCGAGATGTATTGAGTGCCAATCCAATTTTAAAAGGCGATGACATTAAAGCGTACCGCCATTTTGCCCAAGTACTTTCGAGCAATGGTAAGTACCCTGAGGCTAATACCTATTGGCAAAAATTTAACGAACTCCAAGAACAAGATAAGCGAGGAGTAGAGTTTATCAAGCTTAATAGTAATCGAGAAGCATTAGAACGCAACGCAGGAAGTTACAAGATAGAATATGTTGGTATCAATTCAAGTAGTGCCGATTTTAGTCCTGTTTATTATAAAAAAGGTTTAGTTTTTGTTTCGGGTAGAAGTGCAAATTCTGGGATTCGTAGAGTTTTTAATTGGGATGCCTCATCGTTTCTGGATTTGTTTTATCTCGAAGACCTCAAAGCAATCGGAAATGAATCAAGCGGAGCATCAGCTATTGGTTCAAGTTCACAAACACCGATTTCGAAAACCGCTCCACCATCAAAAAAACTCGGGAATGATTACTACACACCACCTACATCAAACGATACCAAAACCGTCGGACGAAAAGGGAACGAGTATATTACTGGAAGTAAAGAGTTAGATTACGAAGAAAATCCGACAATTCCGACTGAAAAATTCAGCAAAAACCTTAATTCAAAATACCACGAAGGCCCATGTGCATTTTTTCATGATGTGTCAAAAATCATTTTTACCCGAAATAGTCAAATCGGTGGTGGAGGTATTTTCGGCCAGAAAAAAAATGCAACTATCAATCGTCTAAAGCTTTATACAGCTGAGTTTGAGGATAACGATTGGCGGAAAATTAAAGAAATTCCGTTCAATAGTAACGACTATTCGTGCGGACACCCAACGCTAACGATTGACGATAAAATTATGTATTTTGTGTCGGATATGCCAGGAGGCTACGGTGGCACTGATATCTGGATGACACGTTATAATAATGGGGAGTGGACAAAACCGCAGAATTTAGGTGGAACTGTCAATACCCGTGGAAATGAAATGTTTCCGTTTATTGACGAACGAGGAAATCTCTATTTTTCATCTGATTTTCACCCTGGGCTGGGCGATTTAGATATTTTCTTTATTCCGATGAATACCGCTACGGGTATGCCAAGTGGAAAGGTTCGTAATTTAGGAGCCCCACTAAATTCCAACAAAGATGATTTTGGAATCATTACTGATAGTGAACGTCGAACAGGCTTTTTGAGTAGTAATCGTAAGCGTGGTGGAATTGACGATGATATTTATAAATTTACTCGCCTCGGCACGCTTTATGGCTGTAGAGAAGTTGTGGTTAATATCTATGATAATGAAACCAAGAAACCTTTCGACCGTATTAGGTTTGAATACGAAATTAAAGGTAATGCAAGTAGCCGAGAAAGTGCCATTACGAATAGTCTTGGTACAATTAAGTTATGTTTGGAGGCTGATAACGACTTCAGCTTTATTGTAAAACAAAATGGTTTCCAAGCCGAAACGATTAGCTTTTCTAACAAAGATGCCTCTGATTATGAATCGTCAAAACTGGATATTTATCTGAAAAAAGAAATCATTTTGGTTGATAAAAATAAAAAAAGTAAGCCAGTAGAGGCCAAAGTACAAACCGAAAATGATATTTTGATTGCTCGGCGAAACGGAAATCCAGTTTCTACAATTTTTAGAGGAATAGTAACCGCAGGAAAAGATAGTACACCTATTGCAGGCGTAAAAATCAAGTTTATCAATCAATGTACGGGTATCGCTCAAGAGATGGTTACGGGCTCTGATGGTTCGTACGAATTTAAGCGTGAACTTAACTGTGATTATATTTTAGAGTCAGTTAAAGAAAACTTCGGAAAATCTTCCGAATTAGTACCCAAAATTGAGGAGAAACGTAGTATTATCAATATTTTTCGCAAAAAAACTCCTGCTCCAAGTGTAGGCTCATTGTTTGATACAAAGCTTTATAAAGTGGGTGATGTAGTGAAACTTGACAATATTTATTATGATTCCGAAAGTTATAAGATAAGAAAAGATGCTGCCAGAGAGCTTGAAAAACTCGTACGAACGATGCAGAAAAATCCGAATATGATTATCGAGATTCGCTCGCATACCGATACGCGTGGTAATGCTCTTGATAACCTGAGTTTATCGCAGCGAAGAGCCAACGAGGTAGTTGATTTCTTAGTTGATAAGGGTATTGCCCGTGCCAGAATGCGAGGAGTCGGAAAGGGAGAGTCAGAGCCAGTGAATAGTTGTGGAGATGGCGTACAATGTACTGAAGCCGAACACCAACGAAACCGCCGAACTGAATTTAAGATTCTTTCGATTGAACGAAAATAATAAAATTTTTAGATGAATATTTTTAACGTCGGCATCGCTTTAAGCGATGCCGACGTTTTTATTTTCTAAGTTTTCTTTGGAAATATAAATTTTTATTTAGATATTTATCTAAATAATTAATAAATAAATATTCAACTTAAACTTTTACTACAATGGCCGAACTCACCACCAACACCCGCCAACCCCGCGTAGATATGACCCCTATGGTAGATTTGGGTTTTCTGCTCATTACGTTTTTTGTGTTTACCACAACCTTTACATCAAACCGAATGATGAAATTGTATGTACCAGATAAAACCAACGAACCTGGGCCACCAATCAAGTATCAGAATACACTGACACTTATTTTAGGTAAAGACAATCGGATTTTTTACCACCAAAAAGGCCCTAAAGATTTGACAGAAAGTGTTTTAATAGAAACATCTTACGGCACGACATTAAGCAGATTAATTCTTGAAAAACGAAAACAGGCAGAAAATATCAAAAATTTTACGGTAATCATTCGCCCAACCGATGAATCAGTTTACAAAAATACTGTTGATGTGCTCGATGAAATGAAAATAACTAATCAACCACTCTATGTTCTGACTGATATTTCTCCGAAGGAAGTAGAGGTCTATCAGAGTAAGATGAAGTTATGAAATAATAGAGCCGCTTGAAAAACCGCAAGTGGCTCGGAATTTTTGCTTTTAAATCTGATTTGCAAAGGCTTAAATTCGCAAGAAATTGCCCAAAAGCTATCAGTAAGCATCGAAACTGTAAAAACACATCGAAAAAATATCTATTTTAAACTCGGAGTAACGAGTGTTTTTGAGTTGATTGAGTTTGTTGATAAGAATAGTTTATCATAAATATCCATTGCTTAGTATAAAAAAGGCATAGCTTGTGCGAGCTATGCCTTTTTTATTATTACAAAAACAACTTATCAGAATGAACCTACATTCAATCTACCACCAGTTACACACTTGCCCGAAAGAGATGGTGTAGCTATTGTAGATGATAGTAACGCACTCTTGATTGTAGCCGCAGAGGCACCAGCATTGATTGAAGCATAAATAGCGGCAGCACCTGTTACGTGAGGGGTTGCCATTGAAGTTCCGTTATAGCTCGCATAACCCGAAAGAATTTTACCCTTTGAGCTTACAGGAACACTTGAATAAATACCTGAGCCTGGAGCTCCCAAGTCAACTTGGGTAGCACCATAGTTTGAGAAGCTTGACAAACCACCAGTATTTGTTATTGAAGCAACCGCAATTACGTTAGCAACATTGTAGTTTGATGGATAATTAGCTGTTGCATCATTATTGCTACTTGCATTACCAGCAGCTGCAATAAACAAAATTCCTGCATTATTGGCACGTTGTATCGCATCTTGTAGTGCCTGCGAGAAGCCGCCGCCTCCCCAAGAATTGTTTGTTGCTACGATATTAAGGCCGCTTCTGATTTTTAAATCAGTGAAATAATCAACGGCTTTAATGGCATTGGCAGTGGTGCCACCTCTGCTTCCTAAAAATTTAGCATTTAAGAGTTTTACGTTCCAGCATACACCAGCAACCCCTTTACCATTGCCACCAACCCCACCAATAGTACCAGCTACGTGAGTTCCGTGGTCATCGCCAGCACCATCGAATACAGTATTATTATTACCATTGAAATCCCACCCATACACATCATCAACCAAACCATTACCATCATCATCAACACCATTACCACTAACTTCCCCAGGGTTAACGCCTGCATTTGCGGCTAAGTCTTCGTGCGTATACATGTAACCTTCGTCAATAATTCCAATGTAAACCGTGTTTGAACCAGTTTTTCCATTCGCCCATGCAGTAGCAGCATGACTTCCAAACTGATTAGCAGGAGATGTAGTAGCTCCATACATGCCCCAAAGAGAGCCATTTGTGAAATATGTATCGTTCGAAACAGCATCGTGCGTATAAATGAAATTAGGCTCTGCATATTCAATTTCATTTAATCCATTCAATCTTGTAATCGCATCTAAGGCATTCATTGGCATTTGAACGAGTGTGATACCCTCGTTATCACCAAACTTTTCCATTAATTTAGTTAGGATTTTTTCCTTAACCTTACCACCGATTCTGTCTAAAATTTCAGCTTGCTTTTCATCTGAAACCCCACTTTTAAATTTAATTAAAACTTCGTTGGGTTCATAGTTGAGAGCATTACTTCTGGCCGCACTTCGCTGTGATGTAGATGTAGTCGAGTGTTCTGACGTTTCGATGATTTCAGTTGTACAGGCAGCTATAAATGAGCCAAGTACAACGAAAGTAGCCAACTTAATTAGTTGTTTTTTCATACGTGTTGTTTGATTAGTTTTTGATAAATAGTTTGTCAGGACTATGAAAATATAAGCAAAAATTATACCATTACCTATGCCAAATCATTTTAAAATTATTCGACAAAGAGGATAATTTGTATAAAGAAATTTAGGTATATAAAACTGATAAATAAATGGCATATATCAAAATGAAATGCCAATTTTGTTGTTCAGAATATAACGCATGAAAATACTACATACTGCCGATTGGCATTTGGGCAAAAAACTGCATAAACACGAGCTCTCGAAAGACCATCAACTCTTTTTGGATTGGTTGATAAACTTCATTCAAGAACAAAATATTGATTTACTGCTCATATCGGGCGATGTTTTTGATTTGGCAAATCCGCCCATCGAAGCACGGGCAATGTATTATTGGTTTCTTCGACAAATGATTCAACTTAAATGTAAAATCATCATAACGGGCGGAAACCACGACTCGGCTCAAATGCTTGATGCCCCAAAAGATATTTTAAATCTACTTGATATCACGGTAGTTGGTGGAGCAATAAACCCCATCGAAAATGAGGTTATAGTGCTTGAAAATCTCGTAGTTTGTGCTGTGCCTTATCTGCGTGACGCCGATTTACGGCAATCTATTGAGGGCGAAAGCGGAGCATCGAGAGTCGAAAACGTGCGTTTAGGCATAAAAAAACACTATGATACGTTGGCCGAAATCTGCCAAGAAAAATACCCGAATTTGCCGAAGATTGCGATGGGGCATTTGTATGCTCATGGTGTGAGTACATCTGAATCTGAGCGAGAAATTCAAATTGGTAATGAAGCGGGAATAGATAGTGACTGTTTTTCACAAACCTTTGATTACGTAGCACTTGGGCATATACACCGCCCACAAATTATTGGTGGCAATGAGCGGATTCGTTATTCGGGTTCACCGATTCCATTGAGTTTTAGTGAGAAAAACGACCAAAAAATTGTGTTGTTCCTTGAGGTTTCTGATAATAAAATTCAAGAAATTAAGACGATTGATGTACCAAAGTTTAGAGATTTAAAGCGAATATCAGGAACCCTCGAAGAAGTAAAATCTAAATTAATTGCCCATCAGAATGAGGCTCAACTTCAAGCGTTTCTCGAAGTTGAGGTAGTTGAAGAAACTTTTAATCCATTAATAATCAAAGAATTAAATGATTTGATAACGGTTTTTGATGATGAAAGTGCCACCGTGCTAAAACACAAGATTAGCTTTGAAAATGAAGTAAAAAGCAGTGAGGAGTTATTCGTAGAAGGACAAAACTTAGAAGATATTTCGGAGAAATCAATGCTACAAAAGCGGCTCGAAAAAGAAAATTCACTCTCTGATGAGCACCGAACGCTAATGATGGAAGCCTTCACCGAATTATTACAAATGGTTGAGCAAGACAATGAAAATTAATAAAATATACCTCAAAAATATCAATTCTTTCAAAGGCGAACATCGGATTGATTTTACCGAAAACCCATTGGGTTCGGCGGGACTTTTTGCCATTGTTGGGCCAACGGGTGCGGGAAAATCTACGCTTTTAGATGCTATAACGCTCGCACTTTTCAATCAGATTCCGAGATTTGATAAAAAAATATCGAAAGATTTTGTGGCTTCGGCTGGCTCGATTCTGACCAAAGGTGAGCGAGAATGTGCCGTTGAGATTGAGTTTTCATGCAAATCGGGCAATTTTGTATCAAAATGGTGGATTGAAATGAACCGTAATCAGAATCTCAATGATTATGGCATGGAAATAACCGACATGCAAACGGGCCAATTATTGCCACTCAAAAAAAGTGAAGTGCCCAAACGAAACGAAGAATTGGTTGGCTTAACCTACGACCAATTTATTAAGTCGATTTTGCTTTCGCAGGGCGAATTTGCCAAATTTTTAAAATCAGGAAAAGATGAGCGAGGAAAACTACTCGAAGATATTACAGGTACGCAGATTTACCGAAAACTCGGTAAAAAAGCCTATGAAATTGCGAAGGAAAAAGGGCAAGCCCTTAAAGATTTACGCACCAACATTGACACCGAAAAACGTAAACTTAGCACACCCGAACAAGAACAAAGTTGGTTGAATCGTAAAACTGAGATTGAAAAACTTTTGGCTGATTTAGAGGCTCAAATGCAGGTTTTTAAAACCAAAATAGAACTCAAAAATCAGATTCTGAATTTTCAGAAAAGCATTACCGAAAAAAATGAACGCCAAACGAAAGAAAAACAAAATTTAAACGATTTTGATAATTTTGAAGCAAAAAAGCTGCAAACTCACGAAAAGGCAGAGCCTTTTCAAGCACAGATATTGCAGCTCGAAGGCCAACAAAAAGCAATTCAACAGCTTCAAGAACGCTTGACCAATGAAGAAAAAAGTTTAGTGGATAGCACAAACTTACTGAATAGAATTCTGGCAAAAATTGGTGAGTTGACCAAAGAACAAAACTCACTTACACTTGAAAATGCCCTCGAAATTCTGCAAAACTTTAGAGAAAAACTAACGCAGCTCGAAAATCAACGCAGTGTTCAGGAAGCAGCAAAAAAAGCAAACGAGGCACAGATTGAAGAACTTATCAATAAAATTGCCGAAAAATCGTTGCATTTTGATTACCGACAAATCACCGATGCGATAATCGAAAATATAAAGAATGTGGGCATTAGCCATAAAACGGCACTCGACGAAACGTACAAACTTACCCAAATAATAGCTTTGGAAGAAGTACAAAGTAAACGAGAACGTTTGGCCGATGAACACCGAAATTATACGGCCTTGAAGCAATACGTTTGGGAGTACGTAAAGATTAATGAAGATATAAAAAGAGAACAAGAGCAGGAAAAACAGCAATTGGCCTTTATTTCAACTCAAAAACCAGAACTTGAAAAGCTACAATCTGCGATTAAAGAGATTTCGGGGAAAATTATACAATTAGAGAAGGAAAAAGAAACGCTCGGCAAGTCGTATAATTTTGAGAAAGACCGCCAAACCTTGCTCAAAAAAGATGAGCCATGCCCGCTATGTGGCTCACTCGAACACCCATATTTGAGCCATTATGCCAATAATTACGTGGAGATTGACTTAAAACTCAACGAAGCAAAAAAAGAAGAAAAATCGCTTAACGAATCTTTCCAAAACCTCAACACTAAATTGGCTTCGGCTGATGTTTTAGTGAAAAATGCGGTTGCAAAAACGGCTACTTTTAATGAGCAAATTTCGAGCATAAAGATAAAAATTGAAGAGAAAAAACAAGCACTGAAACTTGAAAAAGTAGGAGGGAACACTGAGGCAATTGACTCGCAAATCAAGGCAATCGAATGGCAACAAAACGCCTTAAATGGCATTGAAAGCAAGGCAGAAAAACTAAAAGATTTACAAAGTTTATATCGCTTATGTTCGGGCACGAAGGCTTTACAAAATGAATATAATTCACTAAATATCACTATAAAAGAACTGTATAGTGGGGTAAATTTTGAAAAAGAATACAACGATATTCAAACGTGGTTTGTAAAGACTCAAGCCAATATTCAATCTTCAACCAAAACTATTAAAGAACTCAACGACGAGATTTTGCCTAAACAAAAAGCTTTTGAGGTTGATAAAACAGCACTCGAAGGCCAAATAACGTTAGTGGGTTTTGAAGATTTGAAATCTTGCCAAGCAGCCATATTGAGTAGCGAAAATGCTAAGGCTCTGCGAGATAAAAAACAAGCTCTACTTTTGGCCATTCAGACCTTGATTGAGCAAATAAAAGAACAACAAACCGAATTAGATAAACTGCACCAAAAGGACGATGTAAGTGTGGCTTTAGAAACGCTACTAATGCAGCAAACCGAAACAACCACGCTACAAGAGCAAGTGCGGAAAGAACAAGTGGAGATTTCGGTAAATTTGGCAACACAGAACCAAACCAAGGTTGCTATTGAACAATTACAAATCCAACTACAAATCGTAGAAAAGGATAATCTAAAATGGGAGCTTTTGGAAAAGTATATTGGTAGTGCCGATGGAAAAAAGTTTGCCACCTTTGCTCAAGGGCTTACGCTCTCACGTCTGATGGCTTTGGCCAATCGCCGACTCACTGGCTTATCGGATAGGTATTTACTGGATAAACCTGGCGAACAAGATGAAGATGAACTAATGATTGTTGACCAATATATGGGCAACGAACGCCGTTCAGTGAAAACACTTTCGGGCGGAGAAACTTTTATGATTAGCTTATCGCTGGCTTTGGCTTTATCGGATTTGGCTTCTAAGAATATCAAACTTGATAGCTTGTTTATTGATGAAGGCTTCGGCACACTCGACCCCGAAACGCTCGATTTAGCACTTAATACACTCGAAAAATTACAGCAAGAGGCTCAGAAAAACATTGGTATTATTTCGCACGTAGAATCAATAAAAGAACGAATTGCTACCCAAATTCGTCTTGAACGAAATAATCGTGGCTTTAGTCAGATTATTATCAAGTAAAACTCAAAAAAAAGTGGCACCCCTCGTTTATCATTGATAACAGGTGTGCCACATTTTTATCTATTATTTTTAGAGTGCTTTATTCACGGCTCTAACAACTTCTGGAACCGAAATGAGGCCAGTGTGTCGCCACAGTTGCTTGCTATTTTGAAACAAAATAAGTGTAGGTACGGCATCAATTTTATATTTTTTACGGAGTGCCGTATTTTTATCAACGTCGATTTTCATAATCGTGATGTCCTCGTCGAGTTCTTCGGCTAATTGATTGAGCATCGCATCAATTTTGCGACAAGGTTTACACCATTCGGCCGAGAAATCTATCAAAACGGGTTCGTCCGAACCCACCAATTCTTCAAAAGTACCAGTCATTGCTGTATAAAAGTGTTTTACTGAACTAATACTACATTTTTTCTACGGTTTTGGTTCTATACGTGTACCATAAATGATTGAGAAGGTTCTTTCGCCAAAAAAATAATAAAATTTCTCCCTACCTTTGAGCAGAGATTCAGAGAAAAATAGTAACAATGAGAGAAAAGAATAGAAAATATATACCAGCTAACACCGCAAAACCTACAAGGTCAGACTTAACCCAATTTAAGGTTACCGAAGAAACCGAACTATTAGTATTTCTGTTGGCCAAAATAACAAGTAGAAGCCGAAACGATGTGAAGGCTTTGTTGAGAGACCGTCAGATATTTGTTGATGGAAAGCCAATTACGCAGTTTAATCACCCACTAAAACCCGAACAAGTGGTTGAGGTAAAATGGCGAAAAGCTCCCGAAGAGGCCAAGTATCGTGGACTAAACATTGTTTTTGAAGACCAATACCTTATCGTTATCGAAAAACAAGCGGGTGTACTTTCTATTGCTACTGAAAAGCAAAAAGACAACACGGCGTATAGTATTTTGAGTAGCCACGTAAAAAAACAAGACCCTCGTAATCGTATTTTTGTGGTGCACCGCCTCGACCGAGAAACGTCGGGCTTGATGATGTTTGCCAAGAGTGAAAAAATTCAGAAACTATTGCAAGAATCTTGGAATGCCACCATCGAAGAACGCACCTATTTGGCCGTTGTTGAGGGCTATGTCGAGAAAAAGCAAGATACCATTACCTCGTATTTGGTTGAAAGCAAGGCGTTGATTGTCTATTCGAGCAAAAATCCCGAAGTAGGGCAGAAGGCAGTCACGCACTACGAAGTCTTGAAAAGCAACAAAAACTTCTCACTATTGAAAGTAAACCTCGAAACGGGCCGTAAGAATCAGATTAGAGTACACGCCAAAGATATGGGGCATTCGGTAGTGGGCGATGAAAAATACGGTGCCAAAACCGACCCTATCAAACGCCTTGGTCTTCATGCATGGGTGTTGGCTTTTAAGCACCCGATAACGGGCAAAGATTTTCGTTTTGAGACCGAAATGCCTACAAAATTTACGGGTTTGTTTAATTAATACCCGATTTCGACGAATTTTCTGCATTATTGGTCTGCTAAAAATACACGCTCGACGTTTTCTGTTACAGCACTATTAGTACACAATGATTCAATGCCTATATTTGTATTGACACTACTACAAAAAAACTAAGAAACGCTCTTTTAGGCAACCAAAGATGAAAAAAGCATTGATTCTACTATTTATGTTGACTTCATCTTTGGTAATTGCCCAACAAAAATCTACTGTAAAAGGAATTGTGGTTAATGAAAGCGGCCAACCAATACCATTTGCAACAATTAGCGTATTAGCCGCTAAAGATTCTTCTACGATTTCAAATCAGTTTACGAAAGAAAACGGAGCTTTCGAGTTTTTGGGTCTCTCGATGGCCAATTATCTTTTTAAAATTTCGGTTGTTGGGTATTCAACTACGTTCCAAGCATTTTCGCTTACTGAAACAATTACGGATTTGGGGAAAGTACAAGTAAAAAATGCCGATAACGTACTAAACGAAGTTGTGGTAAAAGGTAATAAAGAACCTGTTGCTGTAAAAAAAGACACACTCGAATTTGATGCGGGCGTGCTGAAACCTCAGCAAAACGATAACCTCGAAGATTTATTAAAGAAAGTACCCGCTCTCGAAATCGATGAAAATGGGGGTATAAAAACCCAAAATAAAGTCATCAAGAAAATCTACGTTGATGGCAAAGAGTTTTTTGGCAACGACCCACAATTGGCTCTCAAAAATTTACCCGCCGAGTCGATTGAAAAAATCCAAGTCGTAGAAAAAAAGACCGAGCAAGCCGAGTTTTCGGGCGTTGATGATGGCGAACGTGAAATGGTGATTAACGTAACGCTGAAAAATACGCACAAAAAAGGCACAATGGGTTTTGCATCGGTGGCTGGTGTACCGCCTTTAGGAAGTACAAACGGGTATTACAATGCCAAAACTTCAATCAATCGTTTTAGTCCGAGCGAGCAATTTTCGGTTATTGGTTTATTCAATAACCTTAATCAGCAGGGCTTTACGCCACAAGATGCGGCCAATTTTTCGAGCCTAAATGCCCAGTCGAATCGTGGTGGGGGCAATAATGCTTCTGCCAATGTTAATTTGCCAATAGTGGTTGGCAAACGCCCTGGAGTTATTTCAACGGAAGGTACGGGTTTCAATTATAATAATCAGTACGCTAAAAAATCTTCGTTGCAGAGTAGTTATTTTTTCAACGCAAGCCATACTGATTTGGTCAGAAATTTATTCAGACAAAGTTTTTTGCCCGCCAAAACCATCAATACTGACCAAAATACGAAGCAGAATCGGGATAATTTTAATCATCGACTCAATGCAACCCTGACGCATCAGTTTGATGAGCGAAACTTACTTAAATTCACGACAGCCCTCAATACAGTTTCGGGAAATGCTTTTACTAATAGTTTATCGAAAGTAAGTACATTAACAGCAGGCGATACCGTAGAAAATAATTCTAATCGAACTGTTCGAAATCACTCGCAGGGTATTAGTTTCAATAATAATCTTTTGCTGCGTCATCGTTTTGCTTTGCCCCGTAGAACCGTGAGTTTAAATGCGGTTTTCAATCTGAATAATGATAAAAACAACGACTCGACAAATACACTAAACCAAAACCAAGTAAACGGAAGTATCGTTGAGCGAATAATTAAGCAAGAAAACGACCGCCAAACTACGCAACAAAATCAACGAGTTCAAGTAGCTTTCACCGAGCCACTGGCTAAAACCATGACCCTTGAGGGTAATTATGCGTATCAGAAAAATATCAATCGCTCAAACTTTGATGTTTGGGATATTGTAAATAATAATTTGGTGCAGAATTTTACATCGAGCAATGCGTATAGTAGTAATTTTAATTTCCAACAGGCTGGTTTTAAGGTCAATAATGAAACCAAAGAGAAAACATTTATGGTGGGTGTTTTCTACCAAAAATCTATTTTGCAGAGTATTGTGAAGCGTGCAAGCGATAATGTTTTGGAACGCTCATTTCAAAATGTGTTACCTTCACTGAGGTATTCATTCCGCAAAAATGCTGCAAAAAGCACCGATAAAAACGCAAAGGCCAACAACAAAAATAATAGTATCACTTTTGAATATAACACAGCCGTAAATGAGCCGTCGGTGC
>JACCDW011330918.1_pt1 | contig 18243 bp, 18 predicted proteins | sample 7449781 | NCBI WGS metagenome assembly JACCDW01 (sample SAMN15323449, study PRJNA562643) | freshwater metagenome | isolation source: river surface water | place: USA:Blue River Watershed | collected 2017-08-18
CGTATTCGCCTGCCGCGCAGCGTGTCATGGCAAGCACACCAGCTTTGGCAGCGTTGTAGCCCATGTGCTGACCCTCGAAGCCCTCATAGGCGGCAATCGAGGACAGTGTCACGATGGCGCCGCCTCCCGAGCGCAGGATGGCGGGAATCTGATGGCGCAGGCCATAGAACACGCCGTTCAGGTTGACATCGATCACCCGGCGCCAGGCGGCAGGGTCCAGTTCTCCCGCCGGGCTCTGGTCGCCACCGATACCGGCGTTGTTGACGGCAAAATGAAGGTCGCCGAACGTATCGACCGCGCAGGCCACGGCAGCCTGGACCTCATCGATGCATGCCACGTCGGCCACGTTGGCCACGGCGTGGCCGCCCTCGGCGTTGATGAGGCTGGTGACGCGCTGCGCATTGTCGGCGCTGACATCGGAGACGACGACATTCAGGCCGTTGCTTGCAAGCAGCCGGGCAATGGCCTCGCCAATGCCAGACCCTGCACCGGTGACCAGGGCTACGCGGCCAGAGAATGAGTACTGCATGGTGTTTCCTCCAAAGGGGTGGATTAAAAAGAGGGGGTTAATAAGTTGCCGATAAGTCGGCTCAAGGGGGTGACAGCCGATAGTGGTGGGCCAGCATCAGTGCGATCGCGCATGAGGCGATGCGTGTATCACGCGAGTCGGCGCGGCTGGTCAGAATGACTGGCACCTTGGCTCCAAGAACGATCCCGGCGCTGGCTGCGCCGCCCATGAAGATCAACTGCTTGGCAAGCATGTTGCCGCTCTCCAGGTCAGGCACGACGAGGATGTCAGCTTGCCCGGCGACCTCGGAAACGATCCCCTTGATACGCGCAGCGGCGATGGAGACGGCGTTGTCGAAGGCCAGCGGCCCGTCGAGCAGGCCGCCAGTGATCTGGCCGCGATCGGCCATCTTGCACAGCGCCGCAGCGTCCAGCGTGGCCGCCATCGTCGGGCTGACCGTCTCGACCGCGGCCAGGATCGCGACCTTGGGTTCGCGCACGCCGATCACCTGTGCCAGCTCGATGGCGTTGCGGATGATGTCTGCCTTCTGTTCCAGAGTCGGGGCGATATTGATCGCTGCATCGGTGACGATGAACGGGCGCGGATAGGCCGGTGTCTGCAACAGGAAGCAATGGCTGACCCGGCGCTTGGTGCGCAACCCCGCTGCTGCCGAAACCAGCGCGGACATCAGTTCGTCGGTGTGCAGGCTCCCTTTCATCAGGGCTTCGACTTCACCTGCGGCTGCCAAGGCGACGGCTTGCTGCGCAGCGGCGTGGCTGTGCGGGACGTCCACAATGGCGACGTCGGCCAGATCCAGCCCGGCCTCGGTGGCGACTGCTTCGAGCCGCCCTCGTGGCCCGACCAGCACCGGCTCGATCAACCCCGCGTGGCGCGCTTCGAGCGCAGCGGACAGGCTGGGGACATCGCAGGGGTGGGCGACGGCTACCCGAATCGGTTGCAAGTGCGCGACATGCGCCAGCAGGTGCTGCAGGCCTGTGCGGCCCTGCGCATCCGGATGGATTTCCGGCAACGCCGTGCGCGTTCTTTCAATGCGCTCAGTGGGCGCTACGACCTCTACCTGGCCCTGGAAAACCGCCACCCCCTCCTGGCTGGTGCAGGTGCAGTCCAGCGTGACGTGATGGGTGGCCGTGTCTTTGCTGCTCACCTGCATCTGCACGGTCAGCCTGTCGCCGGGCCGAACGGCTCCGAGCAAGCGCAGGTTCTGGCTGACATATTGGGTTCCAGGCCCCGGCAGGCGTGTTCCCAGCACAGCCGAGATCAGGACGTTTGCACAAATGGCCTCCGTGGTGTCCCGCGAGGGCGAAGACACCGAAGATTCCGGATCCACATCGCCCGATTGCAGCGCGAACATGTGGATGTCTTGCGGCGAAAACGCGCGTTCGAGGCTGGCGCTGTCGCCGATGGCGATCTCGTCGAAGGTGCGGTTGCGCAGAACCTGCAATGCGTCGGCGGCGCCATCGACCGGTGCGGAGGACGTCGTCATTTGCCTTTCCCTCGCCGTGTTTGACTTGTCCGCGGGGCGGCCGGCGCCGCAAACTCCTCGCTGCGTGCACTTCGGCCTTGGGCTGATTGTTGATCGTCATACCCTACCTCGTTGCTCACTGATCTATCGGGGTAGGTGCCGCAGCTCATTGGCACGGGTGCAGTTCTAAAAACTGTTGACTTCTCCAGACCCGCCATATGCAGCCCATCCGCCGTCAACGAACAGTTCAGCACCGGTGATGTAGGAGGACCAACTTGACAACAGGAAGGCAGCCGCACGCGCGACCTCAACCGGTTCCGCCAAGCGGCCCAGAGGCGTGCGACCGATAATGCGCGCGGCGTCGGTGGCGCCACTCTCGATGATTCCACGGGCCATCGGAGTGAGCACGTATCCTGGGGCGATGGCATTGACGCGAATGCCCAAGTGCCCCCACTCTGTCGCGAAACATCGCGCCAGATACGCGACTGCCGCCTTCGACGTGCCGTAGGCACTGCGCCGGGGTTGGCCGTTGTAACCGGCGATAGAGGTGACAACCACCATCGCGCCGGCGCGGTGTGGCGCCATGTGCTTTGCTGCAAGGCTGCAGACGAACTGGGTCCCGCGCACGTTAACGTCCATCACCCGCTGCCAGTCACTAATCTGCTGCTCCATCGCCGGCGCCAGCTTGTGGATGCCGGCGCAGTGAAATACCGCATCCAGACCACCCAGTTGATCGGCTGCGCCGTCAACCATGCGAATGGCATCCGCCTCCACTGAAACATCGCCAACCTGGAATCCCACCGCTTGGGTCTCAGCGGCAGCCTCGGAGGCGGACCGCGCCTCTACATCGGCGATTACGACACGGGCACCCAGCAGCGTGAATAACTCGGCTGCCGCCTTTCCGATCCCACCGGCACCGCCCGTCACCAGTGTTCTGCGTCCTGCCAAATCAAAACTTTGCATACCTCAACTACCTCCGGTGGGTCACTGGGTTCGCGTGCGGAACGACCGCGAATGAACGGAGATTATTTCCAAGAAAGGGGTCGGGACGCGCGATTTAACGTGAAGCTCTACATCAGAAAATCTGACTATGGACATGAAAAAAATGCCATCTCCCGCCCCTGGATGGCTGACGTCAGCTTTGTCTTGCATGCTGATGCCAGACACGCTGATGGCTGTGGCCAGATGGGTCTCGCCGGTGCCCGGCCCGACGCCCAGCACGACGTTGTGCGCGTTGTCGGTGAAGGCGGTGCTGGCCAGCATTGGTGACCAGCGCACGGTCCACCGGCGAGACCTCAAAGTCGAAGCCTGCCAGGTCGCGGTGCACTGGGAAGCGGGCCGCGTGCATCTGGTGGCTGAGCGAGCGCATCGCGCGGTCCATGGCCTCGGCCTGCAGCAGGTGTTCGATGAGCCAGCGCGAGGACTCGACGCCAGCGCCTGCGGCCGCACCACCACCTTGCTCGACCAGATTGGCCCACGCACCGGCCATGCCGTGCAGACGCAGCGCCTTCAGTTCGACCAGCACATCAGGCCTCATGGCGGACCTCTTGGGCGACGCTGTCGTTCACCGCACGCGGGCGGTGATCGCGCGCGGTGTCGGCCAGCGGCGCCGTGATGGCCTTCAATTCAAGTGCGTGGACGCTGTCGGTGGGGGCGATGCACCTCGCTCCACAGGGCACGGCACCGCTCGGCCAGCCAGGCGTTCAGCTCGGCGAAGCTAGAGAGCTTGCGCTTGGCCGCCTCGATCCAGATGCGCCGGCGGCTGTCCTGCACGCTCTTCTCCACCACGCCCTTCTCCCAGCCCGAGGCCACGCTGCAGAAGTCCGGATCGACCACGTAGTGCGCGCACATGGTGGCGAAGCGTTCGTTGACGACGCGTCCCTTGCCCTTGCGGACCTTGTCCACCGCGGTCTTCATGTTGTCGTAGATGCCGCGTCGGGCCACGCCGCCGAGCGCCGTCACCGCCGGACACGAACTCCCCAGCCTCCCCCACCACCAGGCCTTCCTCGCTCCAGTCGAACTGGTAGGCCTCACCGAGCGCGAAGGCCAGCGGGATGAAGGCGTTGGTCGCAGCGCCTTGGCCTCGGACTGGCGCTATGCGCGGATGAAGTCGGTCACGCGGCTGTAGCCGCCCTCGCAGCCTGCCGCCTTGATCTCGGTGTACAGGGCGCGGGCGGTGCGCCGCTGCTGCCGGGGGCGACGGGCATCGGCATTCAAGGCCTGGCGCAGCGCCTCGTGGAACGCCGTGAGCTTGGTCGGCCGCCCATTGCGCTGGTACTTCGGCGGACCATCGACCTGCCCGTGCAGCCACTTGGAGACCGTGTTGGGCGACAGCCCTGTGATGCGCGCGATCTCGCGCTCCGACTTGTTTCCCCGGCTGTGCAGCCGTCGGATTCTGTCAATCATGTCCATGGTTATCACTCCTCTTCCTCTGCTGCACAAAAAGAAGCAGAGTAGGTGCTCACCTGGCTCAGTTGTAGGTCGGCAGACCCTTCAAAAGTGGCTCAGATTTCGGTCGGCGCCAATACGACAAGGCCGTCGGCAGGTCAATCGGGCGGCGGTAGCACGCCTCGAATCGCGCTTTTCAATTAATCCCTAAATGCGACGAAAACCGATGTCGCACGCTTGGACGCAACCCGCAAGGATCAGCTTTTCTGACGCTTCGATTCATTCGATATTGCTTTGGTTTTGACGACTCTTTGGCTAAGGTCCAGCCTGGTGTCTTCTGACACGTTTCGAGCCTCCACACCACAACCTAGAGAGACAACACATGAGCGACAACCTGAATCTTCCCCGCCGCAAGGCACTCAAGAAAATCGGCACCGGCATGGCGTTGGGGGCGTCCGGCCTTTTAAGTGCGCCAGCCTTTGCGCAAAACAAGCCGCTGAAAATCGGCGTCATTGCCCCCCGTGGCGGAATCGCGGGCACGGCTGGCGAAGGCGGCATCCGGGCGATGGAATGGTCGGTGGCCAAACTCAATGCCATGAACGGTATCGGGGGACGGAAGATTGAATTGGTCATCCAGGAAGAGACCACCCCCAAGGAGACGATTGATCGCTATCGCAAGCTGGTTTTACAGGACCGGGTGGACGCCGTGCACGGCGTGATTTCATCGGGAGTCAGCCTGGCCTTGGCGCCAGCGGCTGAGCAGTCGCAGATGCTCACGCTTTTGTGGGACGGCACGACGCAAGACGGCGTGAAGGAGATGATGCCGAATCCGAAGTACGTCTTTCGCGCAATCGACAATGAGGTCGACGCTGTCATGTCCTCCCTGCTCGCCATTCGCCACTTCAAGGGCAGTATGGTACGCGTCGCCGGCATCAACGCTGACTACACCTACGGGCGCAACACCTGGACAACTTTCACGGCCATTTTGAAGAAGTTTGGCATCGCGCACGAGGTGGTGGCTGAGCAGTGGGTGAAGGTCGGCACCATGGACCTCACCTCCAACGTCGCCGCGTTGAAGACCGCTAAGCCAGACGTGATCTTCACGTCCATGCTTTTCGCCGATCTTCCGGTATTCATGCGTCAAGCCCACAATGTCGGCCTGACGGAAAACTGCAAGTTCGTGATGCCGGCGGCGGGGTGGCAACACACGGCCATGAAGAAAGAGTTCACTCCTGAGGGCGTTGTGTTCGGGCACAGCACTATGTATTTCGACAACCCGGCCGCTTCGCCACTACAAAAAGAGTTCGTCAAATGGTATGCCGACAAATACAAGGACTACCCGCACTGGGAAAGCGACCGCGCCTACTTCTGCCTGCAGCTCTACAAGGCGGGCGTAGAGCGTGCACTTGCGGCGAAGTCGGGTTCGTGGCCAAGCTCCATCGAGATCGCGATGGCCATGCCAGGCCTAAAGGTCGAATCCCTCGGCGGGCCAGCATCCATGCGTGCGGACCACATCGCCAACCAAGTGATATTCCAGGGCTTGACGACGCATAAGAACGCCTACGACTTTCCTACGCTCGCCTCGGTCGAGACCATGTCCACTGAGCAGATCCAGAAGCCAGCGGGTGCGGATTTCTGGCAGTGGCTCGAATCGACCAAATTCAAGGTCTAAAACAACCGGAGACAGGCGCGGCCGCGACCAAGCGGGCCGCGCCAACCTACTATGGCATCTCTTATCGGCATTTTGATGGCCGGCGTCTTTCATGCGGCCGCACTCTTTTTGCTCACCTCAGGCTTGCAACTTGTGTTTGGCGTTCAACGTATCGTGAACCTGGCCTGCGGTTCTCTGTACGCGCTTGGCGCTTACGTCGGCATTTCCTTCACCACCTGGGCGCTGCCTCAGGGGTTGCCCGTTCCGATGTTTCCGCTGGCCCTGCTGGCGGCGGGTCTAGTTGTCGGCCTCATCGGATTACCCCTTGAGCGGTTGATCAGCACCATCTACAAACGACCCGAATCCTTCCAGTTGTTGCTAACGTTTTCGCTGATCCTGGTGTTCCAGGATGTGCTGCGATTTTTTTGGGGCGCTAATCCCCAACAGTTGGCCAACGTCGCCATGCACTATGGCAGTGTGTCATTGTGGGGCGCGCAAATGCCCGCTTACAACGTATTCGTGATTCTGCTGGCCATAGCCACAGCCGTTGGTCTCGGGTGGTTCTTGGGCCGCACAACATTGGGCAAGATGTTGCGCGCCACTGCGGAGAACCGCGAAGCAAGCGCGGCGATGGGCGTAAACGTTCGGATGGTCTATTTGCTGGTGTTCACCTTGGGCACCACACTCAGCACGGTGGGCGGCGCCATGGTGGTCCCGACCGCGGCCGTTTCGCTGCAGATTGGCGTGGATCTGGTAGTGGAAGCCTTTGCGGTGATCGTCATTGGCGGACTGGGTAGCATGAAAGGGGCCGCGGCCGGCGCGTTGATCGTCGGTTTGATTCGCGCCGCGGCGCTGGTGTTGTACCCCGAGGTCGAAGTTCTGGCGACCTACGTCATCGTCCTCGGCATTCTCGTTTTCAAGCCCTCTGGACTCTTTGGGAAGGCGGCCGTATGAGTACTGTATTCACATCGGTGGCATCAGGCCACACCGCATCTTTGCGCGACAACAAGCCAGGCTGGTTCGCGCGCCGGGGGCTTCAAGCTGCAATATTCTTGGGCGTGGTCGCGCTGGCCGCCGTGCCGCAGTTCGCCGACGCCTATTACGTCAGCCTGGGTATTCCGTTCATGGCCTACGCTGTGGCGCTGCTCGGCTTCAACCTTCTGTTCGGCTATGGAGGCCTGTTGTCTTTTGGGCACGCTCTTTTTCTCGCCCTTGGCGCCTATGCTTCCGCCATATCCGCGCGGCATTTCGGGTTGACCTCGATCGAGGGAATGCTGTTATGCGCGGTGGGTGTTTCGCTATTGGTGGCTCTGCCGATTGCCTTTGTAGCCAGCCGATTCGTCGGCATTTTCTTCGGCATGCTGACCCTATCTTTTGGCATGCTGTTCTATTCTTTTCTCAACAAGTTCTATCACTTGACCGGAGGAGATAGCGGCATGAATGTGCCTCAGCCGACGCTGCTGGGCCGCAGCTACGCCGCAATGGGCAAGATGGAATTTCTGACCGGGCCCTTCTACTACTACTGCCTTGTGCTGCTGGCGCTGGGCGTTCTGGTGATGTGGGGCATCGTCCGATCCCCCTACGGGCTACACCTGCAGGCCGCTCGCGACAACGAGGTGAAGGCCAGCTACCTCGGCGTGAAGACACGTCAGGTGCGCGGTGTTGCGTTTTTGATTTCGGCGGTATACGGCGCGGTAGGTGGTGTGATTCTTGGCGTGAATACAGGACTTGCTGACCCGGAACTCGCCTACTGGGCGCATTCTGGGCACCTCGTCTTCATGGCGGTGCTCGGAGGCTTCCAGCAGTTCCTGGGGCCTGTAGTAGGGGCCTTTGTTTTTATCCTGCTTCAAGACGAACTCCAGGCAGTAACACAGTATTGGCGTTTCTTCCTGGGTGTCGTTCTCGCGGCTCTGGTAATCGGCATGCCCGGCGGCATCCTCGGGACGGTGCGCGCGCTCTGGAATCGCTGGAGGAAGAGATGACATCAACGCAGCAAACCCCGCTCCTGGAGGCACAGGGTGTCGGAAGATCGTACGGACAGTTTATCGCGCTGGAAGGTGTGGATCTGCGCCTCAACCAAGGCGAGTTCGTATCCCTCGTCGGTCCAAATGGCGCCGGCAAGACGACGCTGGTCAACGTGCTCACTGGCTTTGTTCCACCTACGCATGGCCGGGTACACTTCATGGGTCGCGACATCCGTGGCTCGAATTCGGTCGAGCTGTCAACGCGCGGCCTCGCACGAGCATTCCAACTGGTGAATGTGTTCCCCGACTTGACTGTTCGGGACACGCTCACAGTTGCCGCTTGCTCTCAGTTGGGCCTGCGCTGGAGGCTATTTGGCGATGCACGGTCTCATCGGTCGGCAGCGGAAGTAGTGCGCGCCACGGCGGCTGCATTCCGGTTCGAAGATGCGCTTGACATCGTTGCAAGCTCACTGCCACACGGCAAGCGCAAGCTGCTGGACGTGGCTAGTGCCTTCGCTCTGCGACCTAAGGTCGTACTTCTTGACGAGCCAACGGCCGGCGTTTCCACTGCCGACAAGCATGGCGTCATGGAAACCCTCCTGGTGGCGGCGCGCGAGATGAATGTCGGCGCGATCCTGCTGATCGAGCACGACATGGACCTAGTCCGGCGCTATTCCACTCGGATCGTGGCAATGCAGGGGGGGCGAAAGATCGCCGACCAACCCACTGATGATTTCTTCTCTAACGAAGAGATCTTGTCAGTCGTTGTCGGGAAACTTGAGGGAACGGCATGACGCTACAACTTGAAAATGTGAACGTCCACCGGCAAGGCAACCATGTCCTGCACAATCTGTCGCTGCGGGTTGAGCCGGGGGAGCTGGTGTGCCTTGTCGGACGAAACGGGGCAGGCAAAACCACCACTTTTCGCGCCATCATGGGCTACCACAAAGTTGCCTCAGGCGAGATCCGGTTTGGCGGCGACTCGCTAGAGGGGTGGCCTACGCACCGGATCGCGGCCAAGGGCGTGGGCTACACCCCCGAAGGCAGCGATGTGTTCGGCGACCTCACTGTCGAGGACAACATCGCATTGCCGACCTGGACGCGCAAGACTGCTCGTCCTGCAAGCGAGCGACTGGAGGCTGCCTACTCTATATTTCCCAAACTGCGCGGCTACGCGCATCGCGGAGGGCAGCAGCTATCCGGTGGCGAACGCAAGATGGTTTCAATCTCGCGTGCCCTTGCACTGGATCCAGATCTTCTGCTGTTAGACGAAGCCTTCGAAGGCCTGTCGCCTGCAATCCTGCCAACCATCAGCGCCGGACTGCGAAGCATCCTCGATCAAGGACGCGCGGTGCTGCTAGCGGAATCAAATTTTTATCATCTACCTCGCTTCGCGGATCGGCTGTACGTCATCGAGCGCGGCGAGATCGTCTTTGAGGGGACGCGGGCGCAGGCCGAGGCGGATGCCGCGACCATGAAGATCATTAAAGGTTTGGAGTAGCCAGGATGCCGACGGACCATGAGGCAGAGTCGCTCGCGCTAGCGGACGATGCGCTGCTAGCGCCTGGCATTCGCCACGTTGTCGCGACCCTACGCGCGGGAATGCGTGCAGGCCCTGACATCACTACTATGCCGCTGGAAGAAGCCCGTGCACGTTACGCAGCGCAACAGCAACTATGGCGGCCCCGGGTACCGCCGGGAGTCACCATCCGCAGGTTCTTTATCGCCACTGGTGCCGGACCACTCCCTGCGTTGGCCGTTCGTGCCCAGGGCGGGCATTTGCCCGCAGCGCGGGTACTCTACCTACATGGCGGCGGCTGGGTACTGGGCAGCGTTGACACCCACCTCGCAACAATGTCGCAGCTGGCGCTAGGTTCAGGCACCGAAGTTGTCGGCATCGATTATCGACTGGCGCCAGAAGCACCGTTTCCGGCAGCCCTGCACGACTGCCTGAGCGCGTGGCACTGGCTGGAGGCTGACAGTACCGGAAGGCCGCTGTTCATTGCCGGCGATTCGGCTGGCGCCAACCTGGCGCTGGCGGCGATGTTGGAGCTCCGCGGACAACATGCGAAGCTGCCCTCTGCAGCGTTGCTGTTCTATGGCGTGTTCGGGCCCGACTGCCACAGTGAGTCGAGCGACCGATTTGGCTCGGGAGACTATGGGCTTTCAACTGCCCGCATGGCTTGGTTCCGCTCGAACTACTTACAGGCCACAGGCGAGGCGGGAACCACCGATCCGCGGATTTCACCGCTGTTGGCCGATTTGTCCGACCTGCCGCCAATGCTCATCATGGCGGCGCAGTGCGATCCGCTCGCTGATGACAGTCGCGCTTTGGCTAGGCACGCACGCGCTGCCGGGCTGGTCGTGACCGAAGCGGAACAGCCTGGTCTTGTACACGGGTTTCTCCAGATGGCGGCCGTGGTGCCCGAAGCGGCCGCTGCGCTGGATGACGCGGCGCGGTATCTACGGGCGCGCTGTAATGCCACCCTTTGCTGACTCCCCTGAATCGAGACATCGGTTGCTGCCCGGCTGCGTCGATGCACCGCATGGTGTTGTCTCGCTGGGCGACTTTTCGTTGACCGGCGGCGGGCAGATTGCCAACATGCGCATCTCATATGCGGATCATGGACATGATGGGGTGGCGCAAAAACCCGTCGTGCTGGTACTCAGCGCCATCGGCAGCACACATCATCGCCTCGACTTTCTGATCGGCGCGGGTCGAGCGTTGGACCCTCGGCGCTTCCGCATACTGGCGGTGGACGCCATCGGCAACGGGTTAACCAGTTCCCCGTCCAATTCTCCCGGGCAGTCGGGCCGCCTTTTTCCGCGCTTCGGTATCGATGATATGGTGCACAGCCAGTATGCTTTGCTGGCGCAGTTGGGAATCGGGAAGCTTCATGCAGTAGTAGGCGCTTCCATGGGCGGAATGCAGGCGCTTGCATGGGCGGTGCTGTACCCGGGGTTTGCTCGGCGCGTGGTTGCGTTGACTCCGATGGCGAAAACAACTCCCTGGGCGCGTTTAATAAATCTAATGGCCCGCGCGCACCTAGAGGCAGGCCTGGCTCGCGTAGAACGTGGAGCGCCGCCGCACGACGTATGGACGGATTGGGTTCCCCTCATGCAAGCGGCGAGCATGCGCACTCCGTCGCAGTTCGACTGTGAAATTGCCGATAGCGAGCGCGTGGAGACGTGGCTGGCGGCCCAGACGCGAGCGTGGATTGCGCAAGGCTTCGATCCATTGGACTGGATCTGGCAGTCCTGTGCCTATGACGCCTTTGACGTGGGGCTGTTGGCCGATCATGGTGGTGACACTGATAAGGCGCTTGCCTCGATATGCGTCCCCACCCTAGTGGGCGCCCCGCCCTTGGACCTATATAACCCTGTAGAGGCCGCGCATCGCGTGGCGTGTCACGTGGCCAACTGTCGGTGGGTCGATATTCAAAGCAATTACGGCCATTTAGCGGCTAGCGCTCTGGACCCGAATGCGGCTCTCGCGCTCAATGGCGAGATCTCGAACTTTCTCGCTAACTAAAAAGGAGACGGGACAGCATGGACATTCGGCTTATCCACTATTTCATGAGTGTCTACGAGGAGCGAAGCTTTACCAAGGCCGCCGAACGGATGCACGTAGTGCGGTCCGCGCTGAGCATGCAAATTCGCAACCTAGAGGACGAACTCGGCGCGGTAGTGTTCGACCGCACCAAACGCGGAGTCGAGCCAACCGTGGCCGGCCGACGGTTCTATGAACTGTGCCAACCCATCGCAAGGACACTTGCCTTTGCCAAGCAAGAGATGAGCGATCTGGTCCAGGGCAATAGCGTATCGGGGTCTCTGCGCGTAGGGCTTCCCTCGGCTACCTGTCAGGGAGTTTTGGGTGAAATATTAGATGAGTTCATGGGCCTCTACCCCAATGTGGACGTGACTGTCGTGGAGGCCTACAGCCGCTACGTGACGGAGCAGGTGCAATCAGGCTTTCTTGACGTCGCTCTGGGCGCCTTGCCGCTGGAGCATAGCGGGCTTGCCTGCCGACCAGGCTTTCAGGATCACTTCGCCCTTATCTCCGGCCAGCCCATCAACGGGCCGCAGTTCACACCTTGCGACTTGTCGACCATGCGCGAGCTCAAGTTGATAGTTCCCTCCGAACGCCACCTGATGGGCGCCACGTTGCTTGACTACATCACCAGGGGGGAAATCGCCGTGAAGCGAGTGATGCGCATCGACGGGCTCGTGGCCACCATGGAAGCTATCCGAAGTTCCGATTGGGGCGCCGTATGCCAATCTATCGGCGTGATGCAAGAGCTTGACCGGAAGGACATCTTCATCTATCCGATTGTCAATCCGAAGATGAGCTTTGATCTTTACTTCGTACACCATCCGCGACGCCCGCTCACTCTTGCTGCGAGATGCTTCGTCGACATCCTGGAGAGGAAGTTTGCTGAAGTCATAGAACGCCGGGAAGCGCACTTCAGCTGGACCAGCGCTTCGGACTGACGCTAAAGCCAAGGCGGCGTGCCGCAAAGGGCCTCGCACGATCAATCAAGTTTTCTGACTCACGCGCTCATCCGATATCAACCCACGCCTGCACTTTCACCTCTATCGTTTCACCATCCGCGCAAAACGGCAAACGTACCTAGAAAGGAATTCGAAATGCAAGCATCATCGAGTACGGCAGTCTATGACGAACGAGCGCTCCGGGCGGCACTGCAGGAAGCGGACATTGTTCCCACGCTCTTGGTGTTGGTGCAGCTCACGGGCGACATGAATATTCTTCACGAAGCGGCACCCTTCATCAAAGGTGCCTGGAGCTTTCAGGAGGAGATTCCCGAGCAACTGAAGGAAAAAATCAGAGACCGACTGGTGGAAACGCTGATGAGCCACACTGGCGTCGAGCTTAACCTGACCCCACCAGATGAGGACATCCTCCGCCAAATGATGAGCGTTGCGGTCGGCGAGCCAGTGCCTTCAGCGTACGTGCCGCTGCTGCTGGAAGAAATGGGTCTGAGCGAGAGGCATTTGCACACTACGGCAGTGGGCGGCGAGGCTCGGCGACCTCCCAAAGGGTTCGCGGTCGCGGTGATTGGGGCTGGCTTGGCAGGAATCTGCGCGGCAATCCAACTCGAGCAGGCTGGCATCCCATTCGTGATCTTGGAGAAAAATTCAGACATCGGCGGCACGTGGTTCGAGAACTCGTATCCTGGCTGCGGCGTCGACACGCCGAATCACTATTTTTCTTACTCCTTCAGCCCCAACAATGACTGGCCCCATCATTTTTCCAAACAGGGCGAGATACTGAGTTATATCCGTAAGACAGCGGAGAAATTCAAGTTGAACGATCGGATTCGACTCGGTGTTGAGGTCACGCGAGCAAGCTTCGACGAAGCCGTCAACCTCTGGAACATCGAGACAGTGGATTGCCAAGGCCGAGTCGAGAGGCTGCGTGCCACGGCGCTAATTTCCGCGGTGGGCCAGCTCAATCGTCCGTTCATCCCGCGCATCGAAGGGCTCGAGTTTTTCAAGGGTGCCAAGTTCCACACCGCGCGCTGGGACCATAGTTTCGATGTGAGTGGCAAGCGGGTGGCGTTGGTCGGAACTGGCGCCAGCGGCATGCAGGTGGGACCCAGCATTGCCCCCGACGTGGCTGAGCTGCTGGTGTTCCAGCGCGCGCCCAATTGGGCGATGCGCAACGCCAACTACCATAAGGCAGTCACCGACGGCCATCGCTGGGCTCTGAACCATATTCCTTTCTTCTCCCAATGGCAGCGATTCCAGCTCTTCTGGGTGTCGGCTGAGAGCTTTCATGACACGCTGCGCGTAGATCCCAATTGGCCGCTGAGCGAAATCTCCCTGAACCGCGAGAACCATGCAGTTCGTGAGCAACTGGTTGCTTACATCCGCAGCGAACTGGGAGGCGACGAATCGCTGATCGGAAAGTGCACGCCCAACTATCCGCCTTATGGTTCCCGCATGCTGCGTGACAACAACTGGTACCGCATGCTCAAGCTCGACAACGTGGAGCTGATCACCGACGCAATCTCTCATGTGACCGAGAACGCAATCGTGATGGAAGACGGAACCCGCTATCAAGTGGACGCTATCGTTTTCGCCACTGGCTTCCAGGCGTCACGCATGTTGTGGCCGATGGAAATTCGGGGGCGCCACGGTGTCGACCTGCGCCAACTCTGGGGCGATGACGATCCGCGGGCCTATAAGGGTATGACTGTTCCCCAGTTTCCCAACTTTTTTGTGATGTATGGGCCCAATACCAACCCGGGGCCGGGCGGCAGCACCATCTTTTATTTCGAATGCCAGATCCGCTACATCATGCAGGCCTTGCGTGCAATGATCGACAGTGACTTCGCAACGATTGAAGTCAAGCAGGAGGTACATGATCATTACAACGCCGTGGTCGACGAGCGTTGCGCCAACATGGTGTGGTCTCACCCGCGCGTTACCAGTTGGTATAAAAATGCTGCCGGACGGGTAACCGTCAATTCGCCTTGGAAGCAACTTGAGTATTGGCAGATCACCCAGCGGTTCGAACCATCAGAGTATCTCTGCGTGCCTCGCACCGAAGTGAAACCTTCGGCGACTGAGTTCGTCACGGACGATGTTGAGTAACAGACCATGGATCTGGGCATCGAAGGCCGTGTGGCCGTTATCACCGGTGGGGCGCGTGGAATCGGCTTTGCCGAAGCCGAGGCGCTCGGGGCGGAAGGCGCGGTGATCGCGATCAACGACATAGACTCCGTGGCAGCAATGGACGCGGCCGCTAATCTTCGTGCGCGTGGCATCCAAGCGTCGGCGTTCCCCGCCGATGCCGCCGACGAAGCTGAAGTGGCGGAAGCGATGCGCAAGATTGCCGAGAAATTCGGCAAGATAGCCATTCTTGTTAACAATGCCGGCATCGGAGTTAAGCCGGATTACAGCGCGTACGAGATGCCGGTGGAGATCTGGGACAGCATGCAGCGCGCGCATGTGCGCAGCACCTTCCTCTGGTCACGCGCCGCCATTCCGTTCATGCGCCTCGGTGGCTACGGGCGCATCGTCAACACTTCGTCTATGAACTACACCGGAGGCGGTCGCCCGGGAGCCACGCATTACGTTGCAGCTAAGGCGGCCATCGCTGGCTTCACTCGCGCGCTCGCTAAGGAGATGGGACCGGATGGGATAACCGTTAATGCGATCGCGCCTGGCTACGTTGCCACTGAATTGATTGACGGCTTCTCGTCACCGATGCTTGCGGTGATCCGTGAACAGAATCCCACGCGAAGGCTGTGTGAGCCTAATGAGATAGGGGCGCTGGTGGCCTATCTTGCCTCGCGCCAGGCGGGCTTCATCAACGGCGAGATCGTCTGTATTGACGGCGGGCGACGCGAGTTTTACTGGGGGAACACCGCGTGAAAGCTGCCGTACTAGAACAGGTGGGCCAGCCTCTGCAGTTGCGCGACGTAGAGTTGCGTAATCTCGCCGACGGAGATGTGGTGGTGCGCATCGCGGCAACAAGCCTTTGCCATACTGATCTGGAAGCGGTGCAGGGGCACCTAGGCACTCCGTTGCCGTTCATACCTGGCCACGAGGCGGCGGGCGTGGTTGAACAAGTCGGGCGGGATGTGAGCAACGTGAAGCCAGGGGATCCAGTGGTGATTTCGTGGAACCCCCATTGTGGAGGCTGCTTCTACTGCAAGCGTCAACAGCCGATCTTGTGCCAGCAATACCGCAACCACGCCGCAGCGGCGCTGCATTTTGACGGCCGTCCTCGGGTGTACTATGGAGACACGCCGATAAAGCAGCTAATGTATGCTGGTACCTTCGCGGAACTGGCGGTAGTAACCGGGGCTTGTGCCGTGCCAGTGCCCCCGGATATCCCGATGCACTTGGCGTGTTTGCTGGGCTGTGGAGTGGCTACGGGTGTTGGTGCAGTGCTCAACATAGCCAAGACGGTGCCGGGAAGCAGCGTCACCGTGATCGGCTGCGGGGCGGTGGGTCTGTCCGCGATCCAAGGCGCGCGAATGGCAGACGCAGGCACCGTGATCGCCATTGATCGAGATCCGGAACGGCTCAATCTCGCCGTTGCCATGGGTGCCACGCATACGATGCAGCTAGGATCGGACTTAGTGGGCGAGCATTTAGTGTTGACGCACGGCCGCGGAGCCGACTATGTGTTCGAGGCGGCGGGTAACGAGGCGGCTTTCCGAGCAAGCTTGGAACTCGTCCGGCCAGGCGGCCAAGTGGTGTGGCTAGGTAAGGTACCTGTAGGGCAGGAAGTCGCGTTCCGCTGGGGTTCTTTGATGGGGGAGAAGCGAATCACCCGTTCCAGTTACTGCGGAGGCTCAGCCGCGGAAACATTTTCCGTCCTGGCCGACGCCTACCTCAAAGGGACTTTGCTGCTCGAGCCCTATGTCACTAATCGACTTCGGCTTGAAGACGTCAATCTCGCGCTGCAGCGGCTGAACGACCGGCTCGAGATTCGCGCTGTTATCGAGTTCTGAGTGTAAGTCCTAGTCTTACTATGTCATAAGCGATGCCTTGCGTTTGCACGCAGACAGCACGGGCAACGAGGCAGAGTCCGGAGCAAGGCTGCGGCGATACGCAGCCGCAAGTTCGTGATCGATGACGGGCGTGGCGCTGGTTGCGCTGGGCTGCCGCGAGGCTTGTAATGCGTGGGCTGGGCAGGTTCTTCGCGTTGGGCGGCGTTTTTTTGCCTGTACCCTCGGGATGCCGCAAGAGTCCGCCCAGTACCGTCCTTGACGACGGAGCCGAACGTCAGGCAGTGACGTCCACGACGTGCTGGAGCAGCGCGAAGGAGATCCGCCATGCCCGGCCGTCGCAGTGAACGGTCGCGGTGCGCTGGTTGATGCGCGTGATCTGGCCGACGTGCCGCTTCAGGCTCTGGTCGGAGAAGCTCACCTTCTGACCGACGCGGAAGTCCTCTTTGCGGTGGACCTCGGGAGGCGGCTGCAGCGGTGCGTTGGCTGTTGCGCCGGACGTGGCCGAGCCGCTTGCCCCAGCCTGCTCATGCCCCAGCACGATCGCCGCGTACGAGACGCTGATGCGGTGCTGGCTCTGCTCGTCCAGCAGCGTCACCTGGCTGTCCTTCATGGACACGATCCTGGCCGGGCGCAGCTTGCCAGTGCCCCATTCCCAGAACTGAACCATCTGGCCCAGGTGCAGCTGCTGGCGCGCCTGCACGATGCGCCGCGGATCGGCCATCAGTTGCTCGATGACCCAGCTGAGCTGGTACAGCTCGGCGCTGGTCGCCATGGGGAGGTCTTCGATGAGCTTGACGCGCATGGGACCATTGTGCCCAGCGCTGGCCGGCGGAGCGCTCTCAGGCGGCCTGCTGGGAGGCGGGCTCGGCGGCGTGCTCGCTTTGGCCCAATTGCGTCGCCACCGCCCACGGCAGGAGTTTGTCCAGGCGGTTGCTGGGGTGCTCGGCAATGCGATCGACGTGCTCAGCGCCCAGCGCGACGAGGCGCGCGCCCAGCGGCAGCAGGCGGTGACCGCTGTGGCGAGCACCGAGACGCAGGTCAGGATGCGCGAAAGCGATCTGGCGGCGGCGCAAGCCGTCGTGGTGCAGCGCGAGAGCGAGCTGGACAACGCCAAACGGCGCCTGGCCCGGTCGCAAACGCTGTCGCGCGAAGGGGCGGCCTCCATCCAGCAACTCGACGACGACCAGGCGGCCGTGCGTAATGCCCAGGCGGCGCTGGACGCGGCCAAAGCCCAGGCAAAAGCGGCTGAAGCGGCCATCGTTGCCAGCAAGGCGCAAGTCACCGGCGCACGCGCCGCTGTCGAGGCGGCCACGGCGACAGTCGCGCGCATCGAGGCGGACATCCAGGACAGCCAACTCAAGGCGCCGCGCGACGGCCGCGTGCAGTACCGCGTGGCGCAGCCCGGCGAGGTGCTGGGCGCAGGCGGCAAGGTGCTCAACATGATCGACCTCTCCGACGTTTACATGACCTTTTTCTTGCCGGAAACCGTCGCCGGCAAGGTCGCGCTGGGTACCGAGGTGCACCTCGTGCTCGACGCAGCGCCCCAATACGTGATCCCGGCCCGGGTGTCTTTCGTCGCCAGCGTGGCGCAATTCACGCCCAAGACGGTGGAAACCGCGATCGAGCGGCAGAAATGTTGAATCACAACCAAAACTGAGCCAGTTTCAGAGCTTTACACGTTGAAATTTGAGCCACCCCACAAGCTACCCTGCTTATTTTTTGTGCAGGGTGGCAGGAGTGATCAACGTGAGTACTTTGAG
>JACCDW011844035.1_pt1 | contig 18241 bp, 17 predicted proteins | sample 7449781 | NCBI WGS metagenome assembly JACCDW01 (sample SAMN15323449, study PRJNA562643) | freshwater metagenome | isolation source: river surface water | place: USA:Blue River Watershed | collected 2017-08-18
CGGTGTTGGCCAACGATGCTGATGCGATTGTTTCAGGATGTCGCTTCATCGATCTGGAGCAGGATCTCGATGGCGTTGATCTGCAATTTGAGGGCGGGCGTTCGGAACGAAGTGAATTCGTGATCGGTGCCGATGGCGTGCGTTCTCGAGTGCGATCCACTTTATTCGGTGCTGAGGAAGTGAGATTCACCGGCTACATCGCGTGGCGCGGGCTCGCTCCGATCGATCGACTGCCCTTTGATGTCATGGATCCGCCCTCGCAGATCTTCATCGGGCCAGGACACATGATCAATCGTTATCCGGTCAGCGGTGGGCGATTATTGAACTTCGTAGCCTTTGCTGAACGAGCAGGCTGGGAAGAGGAGGGTTGGAACATTCCAGCGAGCGTAGCGGAGTTGCGCGCCGAGTTTGCCGATTGGCATCCATGGGTCACGTCGGTCATCGATGCGATGCCGGAAGATCGACTCTTCAAGTGGGCGTTGTGTGCCCGCAGTCCGTTGATGCGCTGGGTACGTGGCCGAGTCGCCGTTCTCGGTGACGCCGCGCATCCTTTACTACCCTATCTTGGTCAGGGTGCCGTCATGGCCATCGAAGATGCGGTCGTACTCGGACGTTGTTACCAGGAGGGCGAGGATCTATCACAAGCTCTCGCTCGGTATGAAGCGGCGCGAGTGGGTCGCGCACGACTCGTGGTGGAACGATCGAGCTTGCAGGTGCCGCGATTCCACGCTGCTGACTACGACAACTTTCATCACTCGGTTCCGGTTGACGAAGGTCTAGGTCTCTTCTGTTACGATCCCGGTCGTGTGCCGGTATAGCGGCGCGGTAAAACAAAAACTCGATACGTAGAGGGGGGTTTCCATGGGTAACCAGTCCATGTTCAGACGCGTTCTGTTGATCCTATTGGTCGCGTCTGCGCTGATATCGCCCACTCACGCTCGTGAGCACGGCTTCTCACCCGAAACTTTTCGTCAATGGGTCGACATGCGAGTGGGTCGTGGTGAGCCGGTTTACTGGTACGCAGTCGGCACTGTCTACCGCTTCCCGGACGGTGAGCCGCTGATGAGTATGGAGGGAGTGGATGTCGCTCGTTTTGATGCGAGCTTGAGTACGCCCACCAAAGCGCACCAACTGTCGCGCAAGACGTTCATCTATCGCGATCTCGAAACTGGCGCCGTTCTCAAAGAGTGGCAAGGTAAACCGTTGCCGCCGATCGCGTATCCCTATCAATACATCACCTATGAACTCAGAGACTCATCACTCGAGACTTGGGTCGAACAGGGTGCAGGGCCTCGAAAACAGCGTATCGGGCCGGGGCGTGATCTGACGGCGCGCATGATTGGCGAGACCATCGCATTTTCTGCGCCGCTGTTTCTGGACTTTCCGCTGCCCTCTGGGCAGCGCATGCAGTCTTTCGAGCACTACGACTTTTTCCGACAGCCCAATTCGGCGAGCCTCAAGCATCCGAATCAGATCAGTTGGCTGCGCTTTGGCGATCTGCCAGCAGGTCTCGGCAAGGGTGTGATGCACATGCTTTCGTGGCGCGTCGATCGTTATGAGGATCTTCCAGAGACGATGCGGCGCTATCTCGAGACTGAGGCGCCTCTTTGGCTGAAGCCGCCCGCCAACATCGAAGAAATTCGCAAGCTGCAGGAATGAGAGAGGCTACAAGCCCTAGATGATCACTCGGTCAAGACTCGAAAGATACGATCGAGATATTGCTGCTGGATATCGCCGCGTTTCGCCGCTTCTGATTCATCGGGAGTGAAGTTCTCGACTTCGCTCGAGTCCACCAATCCCTTGCGCTCGAGAAGTCGCTCGAGCGTGTCGACCCGTGCCCGGGTGACCGATAACTCTGTGACCAGTGCGAGTGTGATCGCATAGAGCCGATCTAACATCGGATCGTCGGTGAATTCCGGACGGCGCCCGCGCAGTGTGGTTGGCTGCGGCGGATTGGGGTCAGCTTTGTGCGGGAGGTGGGAGTACATAATCCTTGCTATCCCTCGGCCGTTGATCCTTCTACGGCCTGCCATGCCCCAACGGCATACCACGCAGGCGCGCGTCCGAAATCTTCCTCTGTGGGTCTTGATGACTGCCAAGATGGTGCGACGCAGCGTGTTTCGAAGACGAGGTCTTCGCGGAACCCCACTTTCGTCATCATCTGTCGCAGATCACTCTCGTGCAGTGCGCTCCAGAACGGTTCGTTGTTGTATCGGCCGTCCCAGTCACGCATGAACTGCTCGAAGGGGTTGAGTCCCCGATAAGGCGGCTGCTCCAAATGGATGCAAAGTCCGCCGCCGCGCAGCAATCGATGTGATTCCTGCAGCAGTCTCGGTAGCGCTTCGTGAGAGGTCTCGTGCAGCACCATGGTGCTGAAAACGAGATCGACACTGTGCGAACTCAAAGAGGTGCGAGTGGCATCTTCCTGACGGAACTCGATATCGTCGACGCCCAGAGCGCGTGCGCGTGCATGGCCATAGCGCAGCATGGGCGCTGCCACATCGACAGCGATGATCTCTGCGGCCGGGAAGATTTGACGTAGCGGCAGCGTGTTGTGACCTAGTCCGCACCCCAAATCCACAATGCGCGAAGGCACGAAGGCGGGGAACTTGCGCCGCAACCATTCACACAATGCGCGGCCCGCAGCATCGTTGTGAGGGCCTGCACTGCCGCCGACGGTGGCAAACATGCCGGCATCGTAGTTGGCAGCATTCGACACATCGCGATCAAGCCATTCGGCGGTATAACCGCCTTGCATCAGGTGCTGATCAACGCCCGAGACGTAGCGCGGCACATCGAGACTTGGGTCGAGATGCAGTCTGCTTTGCTGTGAGCCCTTGGCTGCGTTGAGGCGGTCCGCCTTGTCACGAAGGGATTCCCGCTGGCGCCCGACGATGTCACGCCCCGTTTTCTGGCGCATCTCCATCGTGTTGCGCCGAACGAGACTCCACGCGCGGAATGCCGGATCCCGCTCCATGGCCTGCCTCACTTCGTGCCGATCGTTTGGGGTCACGCCCTTGCGCTCGAATGCGGTTTTGACGGTGGGGGCGAGGCGCTGCGCAGCGAAGACGTTCAGGTGCGCGATCGTGTCGAGGCGCGCACGCTCGTCATGCGTGGTCTCCACCAGCATGTCGTGATGGGCGATGCGATGCCAAGGCAGTGGATGGTGCATGCGTGGCATCTTACGGCTGATTTTTATTGCTGAAAAATCGATTATTCGGTATTAATAATTCGAGAAAATCGATATATGAAACATCTCAACTACACCCATTTGTTGTACTTCTGGACGGTCGTGCGTGAGGGCGGCGTAGCGGCCGCTGCGCGCTCGCTCAATCTCACGCCGCAAACCATCAGCGGACAGCTGAAGTTGCTTGAGGCTCAACTGCAGGGCGCTTTGTTCGAGAAGCAGGGGCGACGTCTCGTGCCGACCGAGCTTGGGCGTATCGCATACGCCTATTCCGAGGAGATTTTCTCCCGCGGTCTCGAGCTCGCGAGTGTCCTGCGGGGGGCTCGCACGGTCGGGAGGCCGCCTGTCGCGATCGGGATCGCGGATGCCGTGCCCAAGCTGCTGACCTGGCGGATTCTCGAGCCGCTGCTCCGTGCCAGTCCGCCGTTTCAGTTGGTTTGTCACGAGGCGCCACTTGCGGGTTTGCTCGCCGATTTGGCAGCGCACCGGCTAGACCTCGTGCTGTCGACCAACGCATTACCGCCTGACAGTGGGATCAAAGCTTACAGCCACTTGCTCGGCGAGTCGGAACTCGGCTTGTTCGGTGTGGCGGCGCTCGCACGAAAGCTGAGGCGGGGTTTTCCGCAGAGTGTCGATGGTGCGCCGATGCTGTTACCGACCGAAAAAAGCGCGAATCGGCGCTCGTTGGAGGGCTGGTTCGAAGCGCAGCAGATACGTCCTTCGATCGCAGCGGAACTTGACGACAGTGCACTGGTCAAGACCTTTGCACAGCAAGGGGTTGGTGTGTTTGCGGCGCCTCTCGCCATCGAGCGGGAAATCGTTCACGCTTACGGCGTCCAACTGATCGGAAAAATCGAAGGTTTGAAAGCGCGTTTCTACGTGCTCTCGACGGAGCGTCGCATCAAGCATCCGGCTGTCGCCATCATCCGCGAGCAGGCGCAAGCCGGCTTGTTCAACAGGGAAATTGAATGAGGGAATCATGGATACATCGACACAACGCGCCATTCTGAACATCATGATTCATGCGGCGCTCGTGGATGGTCAAAAGTCCGAGAACGAGCGAGCCGCCATTCGTGACGTGGCCGAATCTCTGGCCGGTCAGGCGGGTGGTGCGGCCCTCGCAGGGGTCTACCAAGACGTTCTGTTGAAGCGCGTCACCTTGCAACAAGCCATCGCCGGCTTGCGCGAGCTGGAGCATCGGCAACTCGCTTATGAGATGGCCGTATGCGTGTGCGATGCGGATGGTGTTCAAAGTCAGGCAGAGCAGGACTTTCTAGCGTCGTTGCGTGAGGCACTCCGTCTCGCGGGGGACGATCCTGCGATCGCGAGCGCCTCGCAGGCTGACACCATCGCCGCGGCAGCGGTGGCCATGCCCGCTGCAACACCCGCTTTCGCTGCGGCATCGACCCGTGACGCCGAGCTCGACAAGAGCATTCTCAATTATTCAATTTTGAACGGAGCACTCGAGTTACTGCCGCAGTCGTGGGCTTCGATGGCCATCATCCCGCTACAGGTTCGAATGGTTTACAAGATCGGTAGAGCCCATGGTGTCGAGATGGATCAGGGTCATATCAAAGAGTTCATTGCCACCGTCGGTGTCGGTCTCACTTCGCAGTATGTCGAGCAGATAGGTCGAAAATTGATCGGCGGTCTCGTCGGCAAGGCGGCTGGAAAAATGCTGGGAGGTCTTACCGGGGCTGCCACGGGCATGGCATTTTCATTCGCGACGACCTATGCCTTGGGGCAAGTGGCCAAGCGCTACTACGCCGGTGGGCGAGTGATGAGTACCGAGCTGCTCAAGAGAACATTTCAGGAAATGCTCGGACCGGCTAAAAATTTACAACAGGAATATCTGCCGGCGATCCGTCAGCGTGCGAGCACCCTGAGCGCGTCCGAAGTGGTCGAGTTGGTCCGTCGCTAGTCAGCCGCTTCGCGGGTCGCTCGGTCCGGGTGGCTCGCTTTTGCGCGCATACGCTCGGCAGGGTGAACCGCTGGTCCGCAGCACTTCGAGGTGCGGCACGATCCGGCTCTTGAAGCCGATGGCATCGCAGCCATAGGGCATCCCCGGGTCCCACGTAACGCGGAAGTATCGGCAGGTCCAGCAGTTAGGGTGATCGCTCATGCGCTACCATTATCGTCGATGTCCGAGCCTCCAATGAACACGCCTAAGCCCTTCATTCCGCCATTGTCGCGAGATGATCTGCCGCCATTCATGCAGCCAGCGCACGATCGGGCGTTGGCTGTCCGAGGTGATGCGACCTTCATTGATGTGATGGGTCACGCTCCTGATGTGTTTGCTTGGTATGGTGATTTTTACCAGCGCTTGTTTCACGGCGGCCGTGTTCCGGTCGCCATGAAGGAGCTCGCGCGTTATCGCCTCTCGACATTGCATGGCTGCGCCTTCTGCAATAAGGGGAATCGGCTCGATGCGATGGCGGCGGGACTCACGGAGGCTCAAGTTGCGGCGATCGACGACATCGAGGCTCCGTGTTGGAGTGATGCAGAGCGAGCGGTCATCCGTTTGGCCGAAGAGATGTCGCTCGGCAAGTCGGACGGAGTGGTGTCCTCCGAGTTACATGCGGATCTCACGCGTCATTTCGATAACCAGCAGATTTTGGAGCTTGGCGTCACCATGGCGGTGTTGACGGGCATGGCGAAGTTTTTGTTTGCGTTCGATCTCGTTGAGCGAGAGAGTTATTGCGAGTTCGGCCGCTAGTACATCCGATCGACAGGAGGGGGTCATGTTCGGAGCGATGCAGGAACAACCGCTGCTGATATCGCGGTTAATCGAGTTTGCCGCGAGGAATCATTCGGATGCCGAAATCGTCTCGAGACGAGTCGAGGGCGATCTGCATCGCTACACCTATCGAGATGCCGCTGCGCGATCGCGGCAAGTTGCCAATGCGCTCGATCGTCTCGAGCTGCCCTCCGGATCGCGGGTCGGGACGCTCGCTTGGAATGGCTACCGACACTTCGAGCTGTATTTTGGAGTCAGCGGCAGCGCACGGGTGTTACACACGATCAATCCGCGTCTCGCTCCCGAGCAAGTCGTTTGGATCATCAACGACGCACAAGACTCCGTCCTTTGTTTTGATCTTACCTTCCTGCCGATCATAGAAGCCGTCGCGGCGCAGTGTCCTTCGGTGAAGCAGTGGGTGCTGATGGCGGATGCAGACCGGTTACCTGCAACGACCTCGATCCCGGGCTTGGTCGATTACGAGTCCTGGATCGCCGGCGAAACCACGGAGTACGCCTGGCCCGAGTTCGATGAGCGAACTGCTGCTGCGCTCTGCTACACGAGTGGTACCACCGGCAATCCCAAAGGCGTGTTGTATTCGCATCGCTCGACCGTGCTGCATGCATATGCCGGTGCAATGCCCGATGCGATGAACCTTTCGTCGAGAGACTCGGTGCTGCCTGTCGTGCCGATGTTCCATGTCAACGCCTGGGGTATTCCCTATGTGGCGGCGATGGTTGGCGTGAAGCTGGTCTTCCCCGGTGCTGCGCTAGACGGTAAATCGCTGCACCACTTGATCGAGACCGAGGGTGTCACCATGGCCGCGGGTGTACCGACGGTATGGCTTGGATTACTGAATCATGTTGACTCGGTTCAAGGCGGCTTCGCGACGATGCGGCGAACGGTCATCGGCGGTTCGGCGTGCCCCCGCGCCATGATCGAGCGCTTCCGCGCGTTGGGTGTGATCGTATTGCACGCTTGGGGCATGACAGAGATGTCGCCGCTCGGCACTCTGAGTACGCTCAAGGGCAAGCATTTGGTCTCCCCCGAGGCCGATCAGCTCGCCCTTATGGAAAAACAGGGCAGAGCCATCTTTGGCGTTGAGATGAAGATCGTCGACGATGCTGGTCGAGAGTTACCGTGGGACGGCAAGTCGACCGGTGATTTGCTCGTGCGCGGGCCGTGGATCGTTTCGCGTTATTTCAAGGATGCTGGCGGTGATCCGTTGATAGACGGTTGGTTTCCGACGGGCGATGTCGCGAGTATCGATCCAGACGGATTCATGCAGATCACCGATCGCAGCAAGGATGTGATCAAGTCCGGTGGTGAGTGGATCAGTTCAATCGATATCGAAAACATTGCGATGGGACACCCGGCTGTAGCCATGGCCGCTTGCATCGGCGTACCCCATCCCAAATGGGATGAGCGGCCATTACTCGTCGTGGTGCGTAAACCTGGTGCCGAGGTGACAGCAGAGGCGCTGCTCGAGTTCTATCGCGGCAAAGTTGCGAAGTGGCAAGTCCCGGACGATGTCGTATTCGTCGATGCCATTCCGCTCGGCGCGACCGGCAAGATGCAGAAGATCAAGTTGCGTGAGCAGTTCCGCGATTACGTGTTGCCGAGCTGAACCGCGCTTGTAGCCCATCGCGCTCGAGTCTGGGCGCATCGAGCGATAGCAAGGCTCCGCCACCGGCGTCTTTCAGCCAACGACGCAGCTCGATTGCCGACTCTTCCGGCAGCGACGTGATAGCGTCGAGGGCGCATTGCGTCATCCAAAGCGTGTAAGGCATCGCGGCGCGTCGGAAAGTGCCCTCCTGCAGCGGGATGGCGACATCCTCCAGGATGCGCGGTAGGCGCTTATCCGTCGGCCAGTGAGCAGCGAGTGCTTTGACTTGCGCGGCAATGCCGATAACTTGCGCTCCGAATTCGTCGAACGTAGCGCGAAGGATCGGCATTAGCGTTGCTGGGAGTTCGTCGTCGGCAAGCCACGCATTGTCGCGCGTCTCATCGAGAGAGTTCGGTAAGTCAGCCATTCGATCGATCCAATTTCGCAAATGCAGATTTGGCGCGATCAGTTCTCGCGCCGGCCACGGGTCACGACCAAGATGGCCATACATCGTGCCCATCAATGAAAAGTCTGCAAGACTTGGTTTGCTGCCGAGCAAGAATGCATGCTCGGTGAAATGAGCTTCCAGCAAGGCTAGCATGCGGCGTGTCCAAGCCATGAGCAGTTCGTCTTGCTCGGGTCGCACGCCGACGGCGGGCAGATAGCCGCGCAAACGCCGAGCGATGCGAGCGACGGCACGGCGTTGCAAAAAGCCCGGCCAGCCGGGGAGCAGGGCGTTGCCGGCATCATGCTCGAACAGTGGATAGTTTTCGCTGTGACGCCAACGAGTCTGCATGGCAACGGGGATCCACCACTCGTCCCCCCACGCTTCGAGCCAAAGCGATACGAAGCGCTGGCGAGGCGGTGTCGGCAAGATGGGGCGATCTTTGAATCGCGCCTCGATGAACTGCCAGGTTTCGCTCGAATCCTGCATCCAAATATCGTCGGGCGTTTGTAGCAGGGGCATGGCAACCACCCCGGTTTTTCGCTTACCAAGCCACATCAACACGAAGAGATTCACATCGACATCGTCGAACGGAACTCGTTTGTACTTCAGGTAAGAGCGCACCTTGCCGGCAAAGTAAGATAAGTGCCAGCCGTACATCCGATAACGTGTGCTCATAAGCGCTTCCAGAAAAAGTTCGGGATGTGACGAAAGAATGGCTTGAAGAGTCGCCAAGGAAATGCGGGAACGATAGCCTCTTCGCGACCCTTCTTGATTGCCTCCGCCATCTCGAATGCTGCTTTGGTCGCGGGAATTGCAAAAGGATACTTGCCGATATCGGGCATGATATCCGTTACGACGAACCCCGGTTGGATGTCGGTGACGCAGATGTTGTGACGTGCCAATTCGATACGTGCTGACCGCAAGTACATCGAGATGGCGGCTTTGCTTGCGCAGTAAGCGGCTTGCTTCGGTACGGCGATCATCGAGGCTAGGGATGAAACACCGACGATATGCCCGCTTTTCTGCTGGGCGAAGTGGGCTGCGGCTGCGTCGATCGAAGCGATTGCGCCAATTACGTTGGTTTGGATGATGCGCATCTCGGCCGTCAGTTCATCCTTACCAACATGGGTGAAGGCATTGATACCGGCGTTGGCGACAAAGATGTCGACCGAACCCAAGGTTTGGAAAAAACTCTGTAGCTGATGGGCAACCGAGCTCGCCGCATCGACATCGAGTTGACCCGTCATTACAGCTGCTGCGCCGCAAGCGACGGCTTCTTGTTGCAAGGATGCCAGAGCATCGGTGCGTCGGCCGAGTAGCCCTAGGCGATAACCGCGCTTGGCGAACTCGAGTGCTAGTGCCCGACCGATACCCGACGACGCGCCGGTGATGACGATCGTCTTCATGACTTGTTTCGTCTGCGTCTTACGAGCACCCACCAGAACGCGAGAACGAGTACCACTAAGCCGACTATCCATTTCATATAGGGAAGATAAACGAAAAGAAATGCATTGATGGAGACTTGCTTGCGGGGCTCGTAACCTGCCGGCAGGGGAAGCACGCCATTTTCCTGCTCATAACGAGCATAGGCCGCAATCATGTCGGCATAGTCGGTGGGACGTTCGAGGCTGAGGTCTTGTGTCTCGCCGGGGTCTTTGGTGATGTCATATAAACGCCATCGCCCGTCGCCGCTCGGCGGCGGTATCCGCAGCAGTTTCAGATCACCACGAAAAAGCGCACCGTGCCCTGCGAGCTCGTAACCCACCGTCTCGCCGACCTCGCGGTGACGACGCGACGGGTCCTGCAACACCGGTAGAAGGCTGCGACCCGTGATCGACTCGACGATACGTCCTGCGAAGGTGTTCGTTGCCGTCACGCCCGCGAGATCCAACAGCGTCGGTGCGATGTCTTTGACATGGGTGAACGAGTGATGAATTGCACCCGGCGCCGTGACGGTCTTGCCTGCGATGATCATCGGCACTCGCAAGCCGCCTTCACCTGCATGAAACTTGTAGTAAGCGAGGGGAGAGGCAGCCGCACTTGCCCAACTTGGGCCGATGACAGCATAGGTACCAGGTTCGCCAAGGCGCGATCGCTCCCAGGTGTATTGCCAACGCAGCCACATACGGCCCGATCTGATTGTGAGCGGATCGGAAGCCTCTGCGCCGTTGTCAGACAAGAACACGAAAACGGTATTCTCGAATTGCCCTGTCTTTTTGAGATGATCGATCAGTCGGCCGATGTGATGATCCATGGCTTCCGCCATACCCGCATACACTTCCATGCGACGCGATTCATATGCGCGTCGACGAGCATCCAGTCGATCCCAGTTTTCGGTGGTCGCCATCTCGACCATCGGTGTGTTCGCCGGGATCAAGCCGAGCGCTGCAGCCCGATCGCGACGTTCTTGTCGAAGTTGATGCCAGCCGCCGTCATATCGCCCTGCATACCGCTCGACGAATTCCTTGGGTGCCTGCAGTGGGATGTGATTAGCCTGGAAGGCGAGATACAACAAGAACGGCTTGTCCGAGTTCGCATCTTGTTGCAGATACCGCAGTGCGCGATCGACGTAGAACTCGGAGGAGTAAAACCGCTTCGGCATGATTGCTTCACGGCCGTCCTCGAACCAGTACACCTTGTCCGTGAGACCGAGATAGCGTTGTTGCGTATCCCAATTGTCGGATCCGCTATCGCCCTGAACGAGCGAACGATCGAAGCCGCGAGCAGGGGGTAGATTGTGCGGCTCTTTACCAACATGCCACTTGCCGACGGCGTAGTTTCGATATCCCGCCTCTTGGAGTCGAGATGCGAAGGTCACCACATCCCGCGAGAGGACGGTGAGATATCCCGGCTTGCCATAATGTTGATGCGGCACTGATTCACGCATGGCGCCGATACCGGTGCGGTGCGAATCGACACCCGTCAGCAGCATGGCGCGCGTTGGCGAACATTCGGCGGATGTGTGGAAGTTGGCGAACCGCACACCGTTTGCAGCTAGCGAATCCAGATGCGGGGTCGAGATCTCCCCTCCAAAGGCGCCGACGTCGGTATAACCCCAGTCGTCCGCGACGATCACGACAAAGTTCGGGCGTTGCGCCGTGGCAGTCACATCGGCGCGCGCGCTGGGTCCGAGCGCGACGAGCGCCGTCAGCCACACGAGCCACGCGCGTCGACTGTCGATCATCTTAGTTGGAGAAGTAGACGTACTCGTCCCCGGGCTCTTGCGGGTCAGCGAGTGTCTTATCGATCGGAATGTAGCCAGCGCCTAGAGATCGCCACATCGGGGGAACTTGTGAGCGATCGAATGCGTCGAGCGCCGTACGCATGGCGGCAACCTTGGTCGGCTCTTCGGCAGCTAGATTGATTTGCTCGGTGGGATCCGTCGCCAGATTATTCAGCCACACTTTGTTGGGGCGATCGGTGATCTGCAACTTCCAGTCGCCATCACGCATGACCAAATAGCGATCGGTTCGCCAGTACAGGGATTGATGAGGACGATCTGCGATCTCACCACGTAGATACGGGAGCAGATTGACTCCATCAATGATGCGATCCGACGGAACGGCCGTGTCAGCGGCAGCCGCAGCCGTCGAAAAGATATCGAGATGACTTGCCGGAGCATCGAAGCGCCCTGTCGGTAGACCTTTGGGCCAGCGCATATACAGCGGTACGCGGATGCCGCCTTCGAAGTGCGTTGCCTTCCAGCCGCGGAAGGGCGCATTGATACCTTTGATGCCGATGGTGTGAGTGCCGCCATTGTCGCTGGTGAAAATGACCAGCGTGTCGTTGGTTAGACCCGCTTGATCGAGCGCCTCTAGAACGCGTCCAATGTTTCGATCCAGGGATCGAATCATCGCGGTATAAACGCGCACGGAGTGATCTTCAATATCCGCCAGCGCTTCGTAGTCTTCGCGAGTCGCTTGCAGCGGAGTATGCGGTGCGTTGTAAGCAAGATAGAGAAAGAATGGACGATGTCGGTTGCGGTCGATGATCGTCAGCGCTTGGTCAGTGAAGTAGTCGGTTAGGTATTTGTTCGGCTTGAAAAGCTCGCCATCATTGAAGCGAACTCCCCACGGATGTGCCGCCCAGATGAAGCGATCGAGTGGGTCGATCTTCGAGGCGGCATTGACGACGTTAGGATCATCTTCGGGCAGGAACATGGCAGCGCCGTAGGGCAACGAGAGCGACTCGTTGAAGCCGTGCGCCGTGGGTCGAAACTGTGGCGCATCGCCAAGATGCCATTTGCCGACGTGGGCAGTGTGATAGCCGGCACTACGCAACACACGCGCCAGTGTGATCTCGTTGGTCGGCAATCCCAACGATTCGAGCGGTGGCTGCCCCTGCTCACGTTCTGGGAAATAAATCGAATGGTGAAGCTGTGATTCAGATTGACGCAGTTGCGTCACCACTTTCATGAAGTTCTTGGCGGTCGGTGTGAACTCGTAGCCATATCGCGTGGGATACCGACCCGTCATGATGGCTGCCCGCGAGGGCGCACACGTGGGGCTACCCGAATAGGCTGTCGCGAGATTGACGCCCTCGTTGGCGATCCGATCGATATTGGGCGTTTTGAGGCGCCCGCCTACGAGGCCCCCGTTGAGCGAGACGTCGTTATAGCCAAGGTCATCGGCGACGATGAGCACGATGTTAGGTGGGCGCACTGCCGCTAAAGCCGAGGCCGACGATGGGCCGCGCTGCCATTCGACCTCGCGGTAGGGCGCGCTCTCTTCGCGAACCGCGTATTGAATCCAGAGCAGCGTCAGACCCGTTCGGCCACCGATCGCCACGAAGGTACCGGCGACTACCGCCATCATGACACCAGCAGCCAAAAACCATTTTGTCGTTTTCGTCATGCGCGCGTCGCCGCCAATAAATCCCGTTCAATCATCCACAAGCGATCCTGTCCCCAGACTGACGGATGTCCCACGACACGAAAAGACGGGACTCCCCACAGCCCGGATGCCAGCAGCGCTTTGCGGTTCGCAGCTGCCATCGTACGCCAAGCCGGATCGTTCAGGGCACCCTCGATTTCGATACTCGATAGCCCGGAGCGCAGCGCGATTTGTCGCAGGGCTTGAGGTCGATGCAAGTCGATCCCTTCGGCGAATGCGGCGGAGAGAAAAGACGACAGGAACTCCATGCCAACTCCGCGAGCGATCGCTCGATGCAGGACGGCCAGCCCGTCTTCGACAGGCTTGCCGACCGGGTCGACGACGTTGCCGAAAGGCAGCTTGAGTCGTTCGGCCTCACGTTTGGTATCGAGCAGAATGTATTTTCGCTTGGCAAAACCGACTGGCAAGCCGCGCATGACCATGGGAAGTACGAAACGCAGCTGCAGATCGGCTTTGTAGTGTTCCGCCAAGTGCTTCACTCGCTCGATCGCGAGATAGGTATACGGACTTCGCAGGGAGCAAAAAAACTCGAGTGTCGGTCTGAGCGAGCTGGGGCGATCGATCGGCACGAAACGCAGCGGTTGCGGCTCGATCAGCAGCCTATCGACAGGTCGATAAGCTAACCCTGCATCCTGTAAGCGTGTTTCTAGGTAGTGCAGCCGATCAATGCCCCAGTACCACTCGCCTTCAAAGTAAATCGTGGCGCCGAGATAGTGGCCGAGTCGCTGCCGCAGTTTGGCGCCGACGTTCGGATCGAGCGTATGCCACGGAAGTCGAGTGGTGACATCTGAATCGGGCTTAAGTTGATATGCAGTCTGTAGCGCTGCGGCGTCCCTGATGGACCACTCGCGTAAGCGTTCTCTATCGGGAGCGGACGCGTCATCCGGTGGTGCAACGCGATGGCAGCGCAAGTCGATGTGATAGCGCTCTTGTAGCCGTGGCAGAACTGCCGCAAGCAACTCGCTATAAGGATCGTCATCTTGATGAAAGTAATGGACGATCGCTGCTCGCTGCATCCACCGACGCGGCAGTCCATGACACCAACGCAGAGTATTGCGCCGCGCGACACTCGTCAGCGTTCGCGAAAAGGCGCTGGATATCGTGGCTTTCACGACGGTCGATGCTCAGGGTCGATGCGACACGATGATCGAGTCACCGCCGGCGGGTAGGGAGTACCAATCGCCATCACGGGCTACATCGATAGGTCCCGAAAAAATCGTTGGCGCATTACCAACGAACTCCGGCTTCAAGGCTTCGAGTGGCAGCGGTGGCACGATGTGGTGCAGAACGAGGCGCTTGACTGATGCTGCCTCGGCCACGCTTGCCGCATCTTCCGGACTCGAATGGTAGTTACGAATGTCGCGCATGATTTGCGCGTAGCGAGAGCGTCCGTGTCGATCGAAGCCGTTTTCGAGTATCTGCACTAGCTTCATCGAGAGCGCTTCGTGCAGTAACAGATCGGCGTTCTTGGCTTCGCGTTCGACATCCTTACTGCGGCGTGTGTCACCACTAATGACGACCGTCCGATCCTTGTAGCGAATTCGATAACCAACAGCTGGTGCGACAGGTCCATGGTCTACCGCGAACGCGACGATTTCTAGCGAATCCTCATCAATCAGAATGCGACGGCCACCGGGGCTTTCGATGTCGAACTCCCGCGGGTCTGCGCCGAATCCTGATGGCGGCACGAGTTTCTCGCCGTGATGTCTTGTTCGATAAGACTGATCGAGTTGGTACGCTTCGCGAAAGCCGTTGACGACACTGTCGAGTCCCGTCGGTCCAAATACCCGCGGAGGTTGCGTCGCGGCCGCGCCGACCCATCGTTGCATGAGTAGTTCGCCGAGTCCGTCGATGTGATCGGAGTGGTAGTGGGTGAGGAAGACTGCTTCGATTTGCGCCGGATTCAACTCCATCCGCAGCAAGCGTGCCGCAGCTCCGCTGCCGACATCGAACACGAACATTTGGCTGCCCGCGATCACAGCCGTGCAGGGGCCTGCTCGGTGAGCGTCGGTCATCGGGGATCCGGCGCCGCAGATGCCCACGTGCAATCCATCGGGCAGTGCGGCGATCGGGTCGGCGTTAGCCGTGATGCGATCGACGCCATTTTCGACTAAGCGCAACGCAATCGCTCCGCGCTGCCAATAGAGCAGCGTTGCGAGCACCAGTGCACCAACAAGGAAGAAGACGAGCCTTCGACGACGTGACTGGGCCATCAGAACCCCTCCGAGATGGAGGGCGAGGATACTACGAGCGCAAAGGCTTCGCGGATCAGGCCTTCTGGTCGATCAGGATTCCGGTGAGTTGATCGATGTTACGCGTGATGCGCATCGCCGCCTCGGGTGGAATTTGCCGCACGGTTTCGCCGGTCTCTCGATCCGAAACCGTCACGACGACCGTGGCGGATGATTTGTCGTAACCGATGTTGATTTCACGCCCCTTGGCGGCCAAGCGCTCGTTGGCGCTGCGCAGAGACTCTTTGAATTCTTCGACACGCGCGCGCGAGGCGGCCTGCGCTGAGGCAGATTGTGCCTCTTGGTTGGCTCGTTCATTGGCGCGCTGGGCATCGCTGCGCTGCATCTCCGTCACGCGCTGCGTGATGGCGACGTCGTCCAAGCGAGTCTGCCGCGGCACTCCCGGCTCCGGCACACGATTGGTTTGGGTGATCTCCATGCCGATAAGGTGCCTCAAAAAAAGGGGCTTTGTCCAGCGTGGAAAGCCGCCATTACGGCCAGAGAGCGAAGGCGGAGACCGCGAATAGCACGCCGATGGAGGCGCGTCGAAACCAGGGTTCGCGAGCAGGGGTCAGTAGTCGCCCTCCGGCCAGGCCGCCGAGATAGTAGATGGGTGACAGCAGGACGCCGAGCAGTAGGTGTCGCGTCGTCAGCGATTGGCTGGCGGCCATGACGAGCAGCGTAAAGACCTGGATCAGGGAGAAGTAGGCCAGCTGAGTCGCGCGAGCGATGCGTGCCGGGGTTCGTTCGGCCAGCAGTCCGAGTACCACTGGCGGGCCACCGATGCCGCCCAGTCCGAACAGGAACCCGCTCGACCCACCGAGCGCCGCAGTGCCGAGCGGTTGCCGGATGGAAAAGGGAAATCGCCAACGTAGCAGCAAGGCAACCGTTGCCAAAAGCACGATCGCGCCGACAATCTGGCGCACTCGCTCGATATCGAGCACGTGGATAGACCATAAGCCGATGGGCGCCGTCAGCAGTGCGGCATAGCAAAGCGGCCTCGCGATACTCCAGTCGGCTTCGCGATGGATTTCACGGGCCTGCAGGATGCCCGCCACGACATTCACGATGATGACGATCGCCGTCGTACTGACCGGATCCGTGAGGGTGAGCAGTACCGGTGCCATCACCAAAGCGCCGCCGAATCCCGTAAACCCGCGAACGAGTCCTGCGAGTGCCGTCGCCAGTAGCGCGGGCAAAAGAAATTCGGTCATCACCGGTACAGATGATAGCGACGGGCGCGATCAATGAACTCGACCGGGGTCGTCCATAGCGGCTCTACATCCGCGGCGGACCAACGCTGCGCAAATGCCGCTCGAATCGCTGGATCAGCTACGACCTTATCGAACATGTCGAGGCGCTCTGTGTGCAGAAGAAACGGATTCGACTCGGGCGATTGTTTGATCAGCGCTTCCATCATTTGAAATTGCAACAGACTGAGCGATCGAACCTCGTTCAGGTTCAAATAAACCTGCACGCCCCCATATCGTCGTCCCACCCCGCTCGAGTAATACGGAGTGAAGTAGATGGGCCGCACTTGAACCCCGGGCAGTTTCAGTGAGCGGATCGTGTTCGCGTAGGTTTCGGCATCAAGTTTTTCCGCTGCCATGACACCAAACGGCAGCGTGTAGCCGATGCCGATCATGCTCGGGCTCAATTCGCCCATGATGCCAGTGGCGGGATAAAGCGCGACTGTGGCTGCTTGCGGGATGTGTGGTGAGCTTGGAACCCAAGGCAGGCCCGTCGCCTCGAATGTCATGTGGCGTCGCCAGCCCCGCATGGGAATCACGGTGAGTTTGGCGCGCAGTCCGCCTGCCAACCAACCCGAGTCGTTGATGAGTGTGGCGAGCTCTCCGACCGTCAGTCCGTGTACGTATGGAATGGGGTAGGGCGCAACGAAAGAGGTACGACCCTCGGCTGGCACAGGGCCCTCGATCCGCACGCCACCGAGCGGATTGGGTCTATCGAGCACCACGAACTCGACCCCATTTTCCGCAGCAGCCTCCATCGCGAGACCGAGCGTCGCGATGTACGTGTAGGAGCGCACACCGATGTCTTGTATGTCGAAGACCAAAGCATCGAGGCCGGCGAGCATCGTCGCGGTGGGCTTTCGCTGTGAACCATAGAGCGAATGAACGGGCAGCCGCGTTATCGGGTCTATGCTGTCAGCGACTTTATCTCCGGCTGAGTGATCGCCTCGCAGACCATGCTCTGGGCCGAATAGCGACACCAGCTGGATGTTCTTGCTGGCGGCAAAGATGTCGACGGTGCTGCGTAACTCCCGATCCACACCGGTCGGATTGGTGATCAAGCCTACTTTCTTGTCTTTCAGCGCAGCAAAGTCCGTCGCAACCAGACGATCGAGGCCCGTTTGCAGCGGGGCGGCGATGACAGTCGATGCCAACGAAAGTGCCAAATACGCACAAATGCCAATGAAGATCGATCGCATGTCGGCTAGTTTAAACTTCGCTCTTTCAAGGAGTCAGCAAATGAAGAAAGCCAAGACGAAAAACCCCGGTATCGACATCGGTATCAAGGCGTCCGACCGCAAGAGAATCGTCGATGGACTCGCCGAGCTGCTTGCCGACAGTTACACGCTGTATCAAATGACGCACAACTTTCACTGGAACGTGACGGGTCCGCAGTTCAACAGTCTGCACCAGATGTTCATGACTCAGTACACGGAACAGTGGACAGCGTTAGATCTGATCGCCGAGCGTATTCGTGCGCTTGGCTATCCGGCACCCGGCACTTATCGGCAGTTTGCGAAGCTCGCGTCGATCAAGGAAGTCGAAGGTGTACCCACCGCTAACGACATGATTCGCCACCTCGTGGCGGCGCAGGAGGCCACTGCGCGCACTGCGCGTCGGCTATTCCCGATCGTCAGCGCTGCCGATGATCAGCCTACAGCAGACCTGCTGACGCAGCGTCTCGAGGTTCACGAAAAGACGGCGTGGATGCTTCGAAGTCTGCTCGAGTAGCGACTCAGTTGCGATCAGGGCTGTCGAGCAGCAGGCTCATCTTGACGACATCTGCAATGCTCGAGCAGTCGAGCTTCTCCATCATCCGCGCTTTGTAGACTTCTACGGTGCGCGGACTGATAGACAACTCGATGGCGATCTCGCGATTTTGCAGACCTC
>JACCDW010786156.1_pt1 | contig 18237 bp, 15 predicted proteins | sample 7449781 | NCBI WGS metagenome assembly JACCDW01 (sample SAMN15323449, study PRJNA562643) | freshwater metagenome | isolation source: river surface water | place: USA:Blue River Watershed | collected 2017-08-18
TTCTATAAAGCCATACAAGGCCGAATAATACTAGTCCAAACACGACACTAATCGATGTCGACATGATAAACATAAAGACCTTAAATCCTTTTTCCATCATCGCTTGGTAAAGAAGATCAGGACGGTGTTTAAGGTAACTCGACCAAAATAAATTATGAATGATTAATACGGCTAGTCCTTGACAAATCCCCATCCAGAGGCTATAAAGAAAAGGGCGGTCGTTATTTAATTTGATTTGTGCATAGGCACTTAATAGGATGGCTGGCAACCAAAGTAAACCTTCTGCTGACTGACTAGTGAAGTTGTTGATGGTGAGCATCCCTATGAATGCGCCGATTAACAGACTGAGTATACTAAGTGTTCTAAAATAGGTTTTGTTTTCTACCATTTTGAAAGTCGATTTTGAAGATAAGCATCCAATAAAGTTAAGGCCAAATGCGCCTCTACAATTGGCACGGCGCGTGGTACCGGACAAGCATCATGTCGGCCTTCGATTGTTTTTTCAATCAATTGATTGTCTTTATTGAGCATTTGTTGTGGCGTACGAATACTTGAAATCGGCTTGAATGCGACTTTTCCATAGATTGGCATTCCATTACTGATGCCGCCTTGTAGGCCACCAGAATAATTGCTCGCGGTACGTGCTTGCGTTTCGTCAATAGCTGTAAAAACATCATTATGCGCAGAGCCTTTCATACTAGTTCCAGCAAAACCACTCCCAAATTCAAAACCGTGAACCGCATTAATTGAGCTCATCGCATGTGCTAGTTGCGCCGATAATTTATTAGCGAGTGGTGCACCTAATCCGGCCGGCATTCCGCAGGCGTAAAAAGAAATTTCGCCGCCAATAGTGTCACCTCCTTGTGCAATATCTTCGATACAGTTTTGCATCGCATGCTGCGCAGACTCGTTCGGACATGGGATTTTAGCACTTTGCCAATTAGTATTTGCTAAATGTGCTAATGCAGTTTTTTCGTCAGTCGTCCACTCAATCGGCGTTTCCCAACGCGTATCGCCAATAGCGGTGATATAGGCGTAGCAGTGAATATTTTTACTTGCAAGTAATTGTTTGGCAATGGCACCAGCAGCGACGAGGGGCGCCGTTAGGCGAGCCGAGGAGCGTCCGCCACCAGATTGCTCCCGCAAGCCGTATTTCGCTTCATAGGTGAAGTCGGCATGACTAGGACGAAAGACCTCCTTAATGGACTTATAATCTTGTGAACGGGTATCGCGGTTGCGGATAATAAAAGCGATCGGACTACCGGTAGTCATTCCGTTGGATAAACCTGAAAGTATCTCAATCTGATCTGCTTCATTGCGCGCTGTTCCCACAGCATTCCCTCCAGGACGGCGTCTGTCGAGCATTTCTTGAATGGCTTCGCTATTCAATTCAAAGCCTGCAGGACAGCCATCAATGACTGCACCAATGGCCGGACCGTGTGATTCTCCAAAAACGGTAACACGAAATAATTGACCGAAGCTATTCATCCTTCAAAGGTAAGGTTTTTATTAGCTTCTTGCTTCCTTAGCCTGCAAGCTTTACACGTTTGGATTTTTTGCTTTTTTAGTCCGTTTGCGTCGTTTTTTGCCGTATTTTTGTAGCTTAGAGCAGCACGTGAAAAAAATATTCGATAAAAAACAATTTTGGGTTCAACTCAAGCATAAATATCGCTTGATGATTGTCGACGACCAAACGTACGAGGAGCGTATTTCCTTGCGTTTGTCATTGCTCAATTTGTTTATTGTGATGAGCTCCCTAACGGTTCTCCTTGTTACACTAACTGTTTTATTGGTGGTTTTCACTCCCTTAAAGGAATATATCCCAGGATATGGAGAAGGAGGTGCTCGACAGCAAGTAGTGGAGTTGGTTGAACGTGCAGATTCCTTACAAGAAATGGTTGATGCGCATAATCACTACATCGAGAATCTAAATAAAATTCTCAACGATAAAGTAAGTACTGAATTGCCAGATGCCCCATCTAAAACGGATGTCAAGAATTTTGATACCATCCGTCTTGGTAGTAAGTCGGAGGCGGAAATGGAGCTCCGTAAGCAAGTGGAAACGCAGGATAAATTTTCAGTTAGCAAAGGTGCACGCGACGTGAAGCATGTTGGGAGCATTAGTGATTTTTACTTTTTCTGTCCCGTTAAAGGCACGATTACCAACTTATTCAATCCGGTGGCAAATCATTTTGGTATAGACGTGGTTTGTGCCAAAGACGAGGCTATTAAGGCTGTTTTGGCGGGTAAAGTGATTTTTGCCGATTGGACCTTGGAGACAGGATACACCATCAGCATTCAGCATGGTAGCAACCTGATTTCGACTTATAAACATTGCTCTATTTTGTTTAAAAAAGTTGGTAATTTTGTCACTGCCGGCGAAGTAATAGGCGTCGTAGGTAATACAGGTGAATTAACGAATGGCCCTCATCTGCATTTGGAATTGTGGTATAACGGAATTGCGGTCAACCCGAAAGCATTTATAAATTTCAATTAAAATAAATTATCATGTCCGTATTCGAATCTAAATCAAAAGTTACAACGGTAATGCCAACGGCAATTAACCAAGGTACGCGTATCGAAGGTGATATGACGAGTGATGGAGATATTCGTTTAGATGGATACATGTCAGGTAATATGCAGTCGAAAGCGAAAGTGGTAATCGGTGCCGCTGGTTCTATCGATGGAAACATCGCTTGTTACAGCGCCGATATTTCTGGTCAAGTTACCGGCAATATCGAAGCGAAAGATATTTTATTTTTAAAGTCATCTGCTGTCGTTAACGGCAATATCAGTGTAGGAAAATTAGTAATTGAAAGCGGTGCAAAATTCAATGGTAATTGTACCATGACAGCACATACTGTTTCATTAAATGCCACTAGTACAAATAGTGCTGCCGACTTAAGTGCGAAACAAAAGAAAGGCGTAGTTTAATTTACTTGGTAATGACGGAACAGCCGCAGCGCATAGTGATTTTTGCAAGTGGGAGAGGCTCGAATGCAGCAGCGATATGCGCTTATTTTCATGCATACGATCATATTCAAGTAGCAGGTATTTTTACCAATAAAGCCGATGCTGGTGTTATTGAAGTAGCGACTAAATTTCGCGTTCCTCACTTTGTCTTCAATCGGGAAGAGTGGCGTTCACCTGATTTTAAAGTATCCAATTATATTTCAGAAAAAGTCGACCTAATTGTACTTGCTGGATTTTTGTGGCAAGTGCCTGTTTCATTCCTTGAAAATCATTCAGCCCCTGTTATAAATATTCATCCAAGTTTGCTGCCGAAGTACGGTGGTAAAGGGATGTTCGGGATGCATGTGCACGAAGCAGTGAAGGCTGCAGGGGAACTGGAGACTGGTATCACCATTCATAAAGTAACTGCCAATTATGATGAAGGTCCAGTATTGTTCCAAGCGAAGTGTAGCATCGATCCCAATGACGAAGTAGATACTATCCGCAAGAAAGTACAAGGACTAGAATATATTCACTTCCCTAAAGTGATTGAATTTTTATTGACTGCCTTAAAGGTGGTTTAAAATTACCCACTCTTTTCTTTACATGTCATCCATAGAAGGACCACCTTCCATGCGACCTCTGCTAGGGCGTTTTCCTGCCATTTCATTCGAGAGGGTTCCAAATCTATAGATAGCAGTTAACATCACCACACCACGATCACGACGACGAATTGAATGTTGTTTGAAGTTTGGTCCGGACGTTGTCATGTCCATACGCATCTGACTCAAAGCATCCATCACACTCAAAGTCAAGTTAAGACGGTTTTTGAATAAGTCATTTTTCCATCCTCCTGAAATAACCAGTGTGGATGCAAACTTTCCTTGTGCGATTACCATCGGCGCTTGATAGTAAATAGAAGCTTGTAAGGCACTGAACTTCGTCATTCTATAATTCGTATTAAATCTACCTGACCAAGAAAGGAAATTGTTTTGTAAATCCGCTTCGATATTGGCTGCATTAATTTTCGATTCATAGACATTCACATTCAACATGGCATCCCATTTTTTACTGAAGGTCATATTGCCTGTCGCCTCTAATCCGTAGTTATCGCTAGAGTAGGCATTTAAGAAAGAAATCAAGGACGTACCATCAGGTAAAACCGAACGATAACGAATCTGTAAATTGTTACTATGACGGTAGTAAAGACTTGCGTTGATACTATACTTTTCTAAACTTCTTTGATAGCTCAACTCAATTGAATGAACTAATTCAGGTTTTAATCCTGGATTTCCTTGACGTTTATTTTGAGGATCGGAGATATCTAAAAATGGGTTTTGACTTTGCGGATTTGGTCTGTTAATACGACGACTATAGCTCAGTTGGATTTGATCTTTCTTGCTTAATGGTTGACGGATAATCGCAGTAGGGAAGAAGTTGAAATAACGATTCTTTTGAAAGAAGCTGTTATTGGTGAGGAAGATATCTTGTAAAGTGTATTCACCGCGTAAACCTAGTTGATACGCAAAGCTTTTATACAATCCCGACTTCGTTAGGTAAGCCGCTGAAATCTGTTCTGTAAAGACAAAGTGATTGCTAATGTCTTGGTTTATATAAGCGCCTTCCATCGAGGTGCTAGGGTATAATAACCCAAGATAATCTGCATCGCTATGACGACGAACAATACGTCCGCCTAGCTCATATTTGCCGAATTCGCCGTTAGGAACAGTATAGTCTAATTGCGCATTAATCACTTGAACCTGCGCTTTACTTCTGATTCCACTATGTGCGAAAATACTTAGTAGCGAGTCTTCCTGCATATAATCTTGGCGGCCGTTACGCGACATGTTAGAAATGGTTATATCTGCACTTAACTCTTCTTTTGGTGTTGAGAATTTTTTACGTAGACTGAAGTTGATATCTCCGTTTTGATTCTTATTGTTCTGGTCGTTGAATCTGAAAATGCTATTGGTATAGATGCTGTCTTCGTTTAGGTAACGATAGACGATGTTCTCTGGTTGAATTTCGTTTTCTAAGTTTAAGTTGACACGCGTTCCGAGAGTGGTGTATTTGTCAAGACTGTATTCAGCGCCTGCACCCAATAAATGGTTTTTGTTTTCTGAAGGCATTGATGCAGACTGTAACATATAATAGGTGCTATCAAATTGATTCGTCTCGCGATAGCTAGAACCGCTACCACGACGGTGCTCGCTCTTACCCATATAACTGCCGTAGAAGTTCCATTTTTTATTTCTATAGCTCATGTTTAGTCCGCCAGTATATTTGTCGATGGTACCAGCAGAAGTAGTTACTTGACCATTAAAACCTTGTAATTTGTTTTTCTTCATTACGATATTGATGATACCAGACATCCCTTCGGCAGCGTATTTAGCGCTTGGATTGGTAATGATCTCAATGCTTTCAATCGAAGCTGCAGGAATACTAGAAAGCACACTTTTTTTATCGCTACCAAGAATACTACTTGGTCGACCATCGATAAGAATAGTTACATTTTCATTTCCACGTAGAGAAATCTTTCCGTCGATATCGACATTTACACCGGGCACTTGACGGAGTACGTCGTTGCCCGTACCGCCTGCTGAAACGAGGTTGCGGTCGTTATTGAATACGCGTTTGTCGAGGTTTTGCACTAGCATCTGCTTTTCCGCCGTGATTTGTGCCTGACGGAGTTGATTTTGATTTCTAGTTAGAAGTATGCTATCGAAGTTTTTGGTAGGAGCGTTAGGGAGTAGTAGAAAAGGCTCTGTGGTGCTTACATTATAGCCTACGAAAGAGACTTTAAGTGTCATTTTTCCAACGGGAATCTGCGTGATATTGAAAGCGCCTTTGTCATCACTCACTGCGCCTGCGACGGTTTTGTTTTCACGCACTGAAATAACTTCAATGACTGCATAGGGTAACAGCTCTTTAGTTTCTTTGTCGTAGATCTTTCCTGTAACGGAGCCGATGGCCGGGCGAGCACCTTGCGGAGGCATATTGCCTTGCATTTGCTGTGCGAAAGAAATGCTGAATATTGCGCTAAAAACAAGTACTAAAAGGGATATTTTTTTCATAGAAATTCGAGAACTGCAAAGTTCGGAAAAATTCCCTTTTCATCGGCTATTTAACGAAATAATTGAAAAATAGGAGGACTTTGCTGAAATAAAAATGAATGATTTTGCGTTTACTAAGAAATGCACGAGTTAATTCGTGCATTTCTTATGGAAATGAATCGGTAAATATTGTGCTAAAAACTACTTCGAACGTGACATTATGTCTGCGGTTTTTTAGAGATTGATTAAGTATTTTGGCAAAATGTAAGTTTATGTTTAATAAGTTTAATTGAATTAATTTTTTTTAGATACTGAATATTGGAATAAAATTTGATCCTTAAGAATCAAATTTATAAATATGAAAAACAAAGAATTAAGAACATTGGCTGTAGGGACATTGGCCTATGCTAGTTTAAAATCGCTTTCGCCCAAAGTTGATCCCTATACGAGGACATTTGCTGGAGGTTTGCTTTCGAGTGCTTTGATGCTGTCTGAGAATCCTCAGCATCGTTTTTTGGGTGTTGCAGCAGGGATAGTTTCTCTTCTACAAATCTTCGAGACATTTAAAGGAGGGCGTTTAGTTGAGAATAATTTTAAACAAAAAATTTATGTTCTGGATGAAAAATTTGGTGTTTCAAAACTCCTGCCAGGTCAATTACCAAGTAATTATATCGATGGTTTGACCTTTAAAGGTATGAACGGTATTTTTAAAGTGTCAGATGGCGTTTATATTAGAGCAAATGAGAATGGAATTATCGAATATCCATTAGGGTTAAGTAAAATGGTCAATCAATGCATACGTGATGCTGGCTATAAGAACATAACATGGGTGAAGCAGCAGCAGGATTCTCGTTGGAAAGCGTTGTATTCAAAATCTCTGTAGATTACGAAATCAAGCAAATTTGTCCTCCTTTCAGTGAATCCTTTTGTGTATCTTAGCAAGGTAAAAATAACATTATGGATATCGCAAATTTCTTGACCGAATTAGGTATTAAAAGTGAAAATAGCGGCGTTAGTACGGGCCGCGAATGGATGAGTGGAAAAGGAGGCTTATTAAGCTCTTACTCTCCGACAGATGGTAAGCTTATCGCAACTTGCACTGCTGCCTCTACTGATGAATATGAAGCTGCAATTGCAAAGGCTGAAGAAGCGTTTAAAGTTTGGCGTAATGTGCCCGCTCCAAAGCGTGGTGAAATCGTTCGTCAAATGGGTGACGCTTTCCGCAAACATAAAGCTGCTCTAGGAGCACTCGTTTCTTATGAAATGGGGAAGTCTTACCAAGAGGGTTTAGGAGAAGTACAAGAAATTATTGATATCTGTGATTTCGCTGTTGGACTGAGTCGTCAGCTTTATGGTTTAACGATGCATTCAGAACGTCCGAATCACCGTATGTACGAACAATGGCATGCAATCGGGATTGTAGGTATTATCTCTGCTTTCAATTTCCCTGTTGCCGTTTGGTCGTGGAATAGCATGTTGGCGTGGGTATGTGGTGACGTTTGTATTTGGAAGCCAAGTGAAAAAACACCTTTATGTTCAATTGCTTGTCAAAATATTATCCAAGAAGTTTTAGCGAATAATAATCTTCCTGAAGGTTTAAGTGTAATCGTGAATGGTGGTCGTGAAATTGGCGAACGTCTTGCGGCAGATACGCGCATTCCTTTAGTTTCTGCAACAGGTTCTACACGTATGGGTAAAGCAGTTGCGTCGAAAGTGGCAGAACGTTTAGGACGTAGCTTATTAGAATTAGGTGGTAACAACGCCATCATCGTTAGCGAACATGCTGATTTGAAAATGGTATTGACAGGTGCGGTGTTTGGGGCTGTAGGAACTGCTGGTCAGCGTTGTACTACCACTCGTCGTATAATCGTTCACGAAAGTATTTTTGAGAAAACTAAACAAGTATTAGCTTCTGCGTATTCTCAAATTGTGATTGGCAACCCATTAGATGAAAAGAATCATATGGGACCATTAATTGATACGGATGCGGTTGCTATGTACAACAGTGCTATCGAGAAGGCAAAAGCAGAAGGCGCTAAAGTAATCGTAGAAGGAGGTGTATTGAGTGGCGCTGGCTACGAAAGCGGTTGCTACGTGAAGCCTTGTATCATGGAAGTTGAAAATCATTATGCAATCGTTCAGCACGAAACCTTCGCTCCGATATTATATGTGATGAAGTATAGCACGATCGAAGAGGCTATCGCTATGCAGAATAACGTGCCGCAAGGATTGTCATCTGCGATCTTCACTGGTAATTTACGTGAGGCGGAATTGTTCTTGAGTGTGAATGGTAGTGATTGTGGTATCGCAAACGTAAACATCGGAACTAGCGGCGCTGAAATCGGCGGTGCATTCGGTGGAGAAAAAGAAACAGGTGGCGGACGTGAAAGTGGTAGTGATGCTTGGAAAGCGTATATGCGTCGTCAAACAAATACTATCAACTACGGTACACAATTGCCGTTAGCACAAGGTATCAAATTCGATTTCTAAGTGAATGCAAAAATAGCTTATAACGAATCGCTGGCGCAGAAATGGATTGCCGCCTTCAACGAACACAATATCGAGCACCTGCTTGAATTGTATCATGAGGAGGCTGTTCATTTTTCGCCACGCTTATTAGCTACGCAACCAGAAACCAAGGGTCAGATTAGCGGTCATCCTGCTTTTAGATCTTGGTGGCAAGGCGCATTCGACCGTATGCCGACGCTTCATTATCAATTGCAAACGCTCATTGTTAACGAAGACAAGATCTTTATGGAATATGTTCGAAGCACTGCTGGCGAAACAGATTTGTTGGTAGGTGAAGTGTTAGAGCTTGCAGGCGAAAAAATCTATCGCTCACGAGTATTGAAATATTAATAGATATGTCATTAAAGGGTAAGAAAATCATCATCGGCGTAACAGGAAGTATCGCAGCCTACAAAGCAGCGAATACGGTTCGTTTGCTAGTAAAAGCTGGTGCAGAAGTAAAGGTGATCATGACGGATGCCGCTACTAGATTTATTACTCCGCTTACATTGGCAACACTTAGTAAAAATCCTGTCTTAAGTGCGTTAAGTGAAGAGCAGCAATGGTCGAATCACGTAGAGCTCGGACTTTGGGCAGATGCTTTTTTAATCGCTCCTGCTAGTGCGAATTCTTTATCGAAGTTGGCGAATGGAAATTGCGATAATCTTTTAACCGCCGTTTATCTTTCTGCACGCTGTCCTGTTTTCGTAGCTCCTGCCATGGATGTCGATATGTGGCATCACTCATCCACACAACGTAATATCGATTGTTTGAAAGGGGATAAGGTAAAAATCATTCCAGTTGGAACAGGTGAATTAGCAAGTGGGTTGAATGGGGAAGGGCGAATGGCTGAACCGGAGCAGTTGGTGGATACGCTTGAAAAGCATTTCAGTAAGGGACCTTTAAATGGTAAGCAAGTGTTGATCAATGCGGGTCCGACACAAGAAGCCATTGATCCGGTGCGTTATATCAGTAATCATAGTAGTGGTAAAATGGGCATCGCTTTGGCAGAGGCCGCTGCCGCTCTAGGTGCCAAGGTGAAATTAGTATTAGGACCAACATCACTCAAAGTGGATAATCCTAACATTGAAGTATTTGATGTTTGTGCGGCTGCAGAGATGTATGCTGCAATGATGAAGTATGTGCCGAAGTCGCAATTAATTATCTGTTCCGCTGCTGTAGCTGATTTCACGCCGAAGAAGGTGGTAGATTCTAAAATTAAGAAGTCGGATAAAATGGAAATTGAATTGGTGAAAACCAAAGATATTTTAGCTGATATTGGGAAGAAAGTGACAGCAAAGCAATATCTCGTTGGCTTCGCTTTAGAAACAAATGACGAAGTTGCCTACGCAAAAGAGAAGTTGAAAAAGAAGAATGCGAATCTTATTGTGATGAACAGCTTGCGTAATCCTAATGCTGGCTTCGGAGTAGATACTAACGAAGTAAGTTTGTTCGATAAAAACGGCAGTATTACTAATCTTGGATTGAAATCGAAGACAGAAATTGCAAATGAGATTCTTCAGTATTGTTTATCAAAAATGAGTAAATAATGAAAGCACGTATTTGTCTTTTACTAATAATACTCAGTAGCTTGTTTGCTTTAAATACGCAAGCACAAGAGTTGAAGTGTATGGTGAAAGTGAATACGCCAAAGCTTCAAACTACCGATCCTAGGGTCTTCCAGACTTTACAAAAGTCGGTTTTTGAATTTATGAATAATCGTAAGTGGACAGACGACGCTTATGAGGTGACAGAGAAAATTGAATGTAGTATGTTAATTACCGTTACCGAAGAATTGGGTAGTGATAATTTTAAATTGCAAGTAACCATTCAGTCATCACGTCCCGTTCATAATTCATCCTACACTACTACCTTATTTAATTTCAGTGATAAGGATTGGAAAGTGAATTATGTCGAATATCAACCGTTGGAATATGAGGATAATAAGTACATTTCCAATTTAACTTCCATGTTGGCATTTTATGCATATATGGTTATTGGATTAGACTATGATTCATTCTCAGCGAAGGGTGGGCAAGCGTATTTTGATAAGGCAAAGAATATTGTCAATATCATGCAGAATGTGGATGAAGATGGATGGAAGCCATTTGAGAAAAACTTGAAGAATCGATATTGGATAAATGAAAATATAATTAACCAACGATTCGAATCGTTTCGAATGTTAATGTACAACTATCATCGACTTGGTTTGGATATGATGTATACGAATGAAGCAATGGGCAGAGCCACGATTTTAAACTGTTTAAAACAGCTTGAAAAGATGTATGAAGACAGTCCTAATGCAGTTTGGATAGGCATTTTCTTTGCCTCTAAATCCGATGAATTAGCGAATATTTTTGCGGGAGGTACGCCGCAAGAAAAACAACAATCGTATCAAATATTAACACGCTGTGATCCGATGAATTCCAACAGATACAAGCGTATAACCGGAGCCCGATAATTATGCAAGATACCGTACGCGTAACGAAGAAATTTACTATTGATATGGCCCATGCCCTTTATGGTTATGATGGACCCTGTAAGAATATCCATGGTCACACGTATCATTTGTCGGTGACCGTAATTGGTAAAGTAGAGCAGAGTGCTGGAAGTCCTAAGCAGGGGATGGTGGTTGATTTCACGGATTTAAAAAAGATCGTGAATGAGAAGGTGGTGAATATTTTTGATCATGCTTTAGTACTTAATGAACACGCTCCTTATACCAAGAATGATTTGTTACGTAACGAGTTTGAAAAGGTGATTCTTACCGATTATCAACCTTCATGCGAGAATCTTTTATTGGCTTTTAAAAACAGCATTCAAAACGCATTGCCAGATAATATTCGCCTGTTCAGTGTTCGCTTAGATGAAACGCCAAGCTCTTATGCAGAATGGGTTTTGACGGACAACTAATTGATGAAAGGGAGGAGATTAATAATTAATAATTTATAATTAAAGATTAAGGATTAAAAATTATTTATTTGTCGGCATAACCATCAAAGCCATTTTTATCAAATCTGGATAATAAATAAAAAAGGCGTGAGCTTCGAAAGAAACTCACGCCTTTTGTGTTTTTGTAGAATCGTTATTTCTGTCCGATTACTAGATTATGATCTTTCGCAGTTTCAGTAGCTAATTCATAACCAGCATCGTGGTGACGGATAACACCCATCGCTGGATCGTTATGTAATACACGACGTAAACGACGCTCAGCAGCTTCAGTTCCATCCGCTACGATAACCATTCCTGCATGCAAGCTATAGCCCATTCCTACGCCACCACCGTGGTGGAAAGAAACCCAACTAGCACCGCCTGCTGTATTAATTAAAGCATTCAAAATTGGCCAATCACCAACAGCATCAGAACCATCCTTCATCGCCTCTGTTTCACGATTCGGTGAAGCAACAGAACCGGTGTCTAAGTGGTCGCGACCAATGACAATCGGAGCCTTCACTTTTCCTGTGCGCACTAATTCATTGAACAATAAACCAGCCTTCTCACGATCGCCCATTCCTAACCAGCAAATACGTGCCGGAAGTCCTTGGAACGCGATTCTGTCTTTGGCCATTGTCAACCAACGATGTAAGCCTTTGTTTTCAGGAAATAACTCCATCAAGGCTTTGTCGGTAGTATAAATATCTTCCGGATCGCCACTTAAGACTACCCAACGGAAAGGACCTTTACCTTCACAGAACAAGGGACGGATATAAGCTGGAACGAAGCCTGGGAAGTCGAAAGCGTTTTTGATACCGCGTTTGTCTTTTGCCTGTCCACGTAAGTTATTACCGTAGTCGAAAGTGATAGCTCCACGTTTTTGTAATTCTAACATCAAATTAACGTGATGTGCCATAGTATCCCAGCTCTTCTCACGATAAGCTTCTGGATTGCTTTCACGGAATTTATTGGCTTCTTCCACCGACATGTGTTCTGGGAAATAACCAATCAACTCATCATGTGCAGATGTTTGATCTGTAAGCGTATCTACTTTGATATTATTGTCTACAAGGTATTGTAATAAATCAACTGCATTTGCAACCACACCAATAGAAATCGCTTCTCCTTTTTCTTTCGCTTCCAAAGCCCATTTAACCCCTTCTTCGATACTGTGTGTCATCTTGTCGATATAGCGTGTATCAATACGCTTTTGAATACGCCAAGCCTCCACATCAGCAGCCAAACACACACCTTCGTTCATCGTAATCGCTAAAGGCTGAGCGCCACCCATTCCACCTAATCCTGCAGTTACATTCAAGGTTCCTTTCAAAGAACCGTTGAAATGCTTTTCCGCCAAACTTAAATAGGTTTCGTAGGTTCCTTGCACAATACCTTGCGAACCGATATAAATCCATGAACCAGCGGTCATTTGACCATACATCATCAAACCCTTTTTCTCCAATTCAGAGAAATGATCCCAATTCGCCCAATTGCCAACAAGATTGGAGTTAGCAATCAAAACGCGTGGAGCGTCTGGATGAGAACGTAGAATGCCGACAGGCTTGCCACTTTGAACTAACAAAGTTTGATCTTCTTCCAAATTGCGCAATGAAGCAAGGATATTATCGAACGATTCCCAATCACGTGCAGCCTTACCACGACCACCATAAACAATCAGGTCTTCCGGACGTTCAGCAACATCTGGATCAAGGTTGTTTTGAATCATTCTGTATGCAGCCTCCGCAACCCAGTTCTTACACGTTAAGGTATTTCCTGTTGGGGCTTTTATAGTTCTTTTTCCTGTAGGGAAGTTCATAAGGGAAAATTTAGAGTGCAAAAATACATAAACAAGTGGGTAGCTGAAAAGTTTTTCAAAGGCTTTTTAGTATCTTGTAAAAATGAAGCGCGTCTATTTTATTTTTTTATTTCTTCTATGGGTGCCTAAATTGCTTTTCGCGCAAGAAAAGGTATTGTTACAAAGTTTGAATTCTTCGGAAAAGATCGCAAAATGGAGCTTTCAGCGTTTGGCCGATTCAAATATTCTTCCCGCAACTGTTCCCGGTTCGGTATATACCGATCTTCTGCAAAATCAACTCATTCCAGATCCCTTTTTCGGGCAAAATGAAAAAATGTTGAAGTGGGTAGATACCAGTGCTTGGGTATATAGTTGTAAATTCTACGTGGATTCGCCTTTTTTGCAGAAAGTCAATCAGGAATTGGTATTTGAAGGGTTAGATACCTACTGTGAGCTGTATTTGAACGGGCAATTCGTTCGCATTTGCGATAATATGTTCCGGAGATATGTGGTGAATGTGGGTGGTAGTTTGTTAAAAGGAGAGAACGTATTGCAGCTAAAATTTTATTCGGCAGAAAAAATTGCGAAGTACCGCAAGGATTTATTTGTAAAAATGAATCATTACGAACTACCGGAAGGTGAGCGCGTTTTTTTGCGTAAAGCACAATATCAATTTGGATGGGATTTCGCTCCAAGATTCCTTGGCGTGGGTGTTTGGCGCTCCGTAAATTTAAGAGCTTGGGATGATTTTCTAATGGAAAATGTTTTTATTGAAACAGAAAAAGTAGATTCTGTTGCGCATATGAAATTGCATTATTCATATAAATGTGAGCTCGACAGTGTTTTGATAAATAGCATCTTACTTGTCAGAGAAAAAGGAAGCGCTAGCCCATTCCTACCTGTTAAAATTCAAAAGGTAAACCTTCGAAAAGGCGATACAGAAAGTATTATCGAGTTCGATGTTCCTAATCCGAAGTTGTGGTGGACCAATGATTTGGGTACACAGCCCTTGTACGAATTGCATTGGATCAATGCGAAGAACCAAAAGACAATTGCCAATTCAGAATTTGGTATTCGTACGATTGAGTTAGTACAATCGCTCGACTCTGCTAACAATACCAATTCAGCTTCTTTCTATTTTAAATTAAATGGCAATCCGGTCTATATGAAGGGCGCGAACTACGTTCCAATGGACGTTTTCCCTGCTCGCGTTACACATGCACAACGTGTTAAATTGCTATCCGCCGCGAAAGAAGCACATATGAATATGATACGTATTTGGGGTGGCGGAATTTATGAATCGGATGATTTTTATTCACTCTGCGATAGCCTAGGCATCATGGTTTGGCAGGATTTTATGTACGCTTGCGCGATGTATCCAAAACTATTGAAGAGTGCTTATCTCACTTATACAAATTTGAATAAGAGCGATGAGGAATACGAATGGAGGGATAATTATTCCCGTATAGAAAAACATCCTTGTATCGCAATCTGGTGCGGTAATAATGAAATAGAAGAAGGGTGGTGGAATTGGGGCTGGCAACGGAGCTTGAATTATACTGCAAATGATAGTGCTAGCATCTGGCACGACTATCAAGAACGCTTTCAGCAGGCGATTCCTGACTTTTTAAAAGCACAACAATCGCGTGTCCCTTACGTGTCTTCCTCGCCGCAAATTGGTTGGGGGCATCCTGAATCGCTTAGTCGTGGTGATAGCCATTACTGGGGTGTTTGGTGGGGAATGGAACCCTATGAAACCTATGCCAAAAAAGTTCCGCGCTTCGCCAGTGAATTCGGTATGCAAAGTTGGCCTTGCTATGCAAGTCTGAAAAATATATTGCCTGATTCTTCGTTAAACCTTTCATCGCCTTTGTTTACGCATCATCAAAAGCACCCAACAGGACAAGCGAATTTAGAGGGTTATTTGAAGATGTACGGACTTTCGTATAATTCCTTTAAGGATTATCTAATGGCAACGCAATTATTGCAAGCAGATGCCATGAAAACCGCTTTAGAAGCGCAACGTCTTGCTTCGCCGCGTTGTATGGGTAGTGTGCTTTGGCAACTGAATGATTGTTGGCCGGGCGCAAGCTGGAGTTTAATTGATTATTACGGCGAAAAGAAAAAGGCCTACTACCGTGCGCAAGAATGCTTTGTGAAAAAATATCAAACACCGCTTCATTAAGCAATTATTTACTTATACTTGCTTTAGGAATTAGCTTATGTTTGAAAATTTTGGATTTAATTTGAGAAGTATGATTAACCGATTGATTGCAGTAAATATTGCGATCTTTTTGGTGTATCGAATCGTTTTGTCTTTTGTAGGAATCGCAGGCTTAACAAGTGCTGTCGATGCTTTGGAGCAATTTACCTTACATCATTTTATGTTGAGCTCTGAATGGGATCTTGTGTTAAGACGACCATGGACCTTAATTACACATGCATTTTTTCATCGCGACCTTTGGCATTTGTTGATGAATGTGCTTTGTTTGTACGGCTTTGGGCGTATAACGGAGGATTTAGTTGGATTTAGACGCATTCTCCCCATTTATCTGTTTGGGGCCTTAGGTGGTGGAATCCTCTTTATTTTGGCCTTCACCTTATTACCCAATTTTCATGCGTTAAATGGAGTAGCGTTCGGCGCATCTGGAGCTGTAATGGCTATTATGGCCGCTGCAGTAACCTTCGCACCACAATATGAAATCAACTTATTATTCCTAGGAAGAATTCGTTTGTTATGGGTGGTTATCGGTATGGGGGTTATAGATTTTATCAATATTCCAATGGGAAATGCAGGTGGCCACATTGCGCATCTAGGCGGTGCTTTGCTTGGATGGTTTTATGCATTCCAATTACAAAAGGGGAGAGACTTAGCAAGTCCTTTTTATTGGCTCTTAGATAAATTAAGCACGATCTTTCAACCGAAGCCGAAGAATAGAAAACCTGTATATCGCAGGATGCAAGCGGATAAAGAAGTCAAAGAAAAACAGCAAGAAGAAAAGGTGAATATTATCCTTGAAAAGATTTCTAAATCCGGCTACGAAAGCTTAAGTAAGGAAGAGAAAGAATTTCTCTTTAGCATAAGTAATAAGAAATAAAGCATTGCATGTCTAATAGCCCTACCAAAACAAGTTGGATACGTCGACTCAGTGTTTTCTTTAACCTGATCCTATTCGTCCTGCTCGTTTTAACCTATTTAAATGCTTTTCTTAGCCCTAAGATTTTTTGGGTGATAGGTTTTCTCTCGCTTGCATTTCCCTATCTCTATTTGCTCAATTTTCTTGCACTTGTTTATTGGGTGATTCGATGGAAATATTGGGCTTATCTTTCCGGGATTGCGCTTTTAATAGGAGTACCATTCGTCCTTAGAACTTTCTCTTTTGGCTTTAGCATTGGCGACGGAAAGGAAAACTACAATTACCTTAAAGTGATGACGTATAATGTTCGCATTTTTGATTTGTATGAATGGGATAAAAAAGGTGACAACGAACGTAATATTATGCGTTTAATCAAAAAGGAAAATCCGGATATTATCTGCTTTCAAGAATATTATAATACATCCGGTAGAAGCCAACCGGATTACCATACCACCCTTGAATTAACAAAGTCACTAGGCTATCCTTATCACTATTTTCAAATCACTACAAAACTCCGCAAAACAGACGAGTGGGGGATTGCTATCTTCTCCAAATATCCGATTGTAGACTCTGGTCAGATAAACCTTGGTAAAACACACAATTCCGCCTCTTATGCAGATGTATGCATTAAAAATAAGCGCTATCGTGTTTTTAATATGCATTTGCAAAGTATAAAATTAGCGGAGCGCGAATATGCGTTTTTGGATAATGTGAAAATGGAAAATCAAAAAGACCTTTCTGCTACTACCAACATCCTCCGTAAGATAAAGCGTGCTTTTCTTCGTCGAAGTAGTCAAGCGGATAAAGTGGCTGCAGCAATTGCCGCTTCGCCTTATGAGGTAATAGTCTGTGGTGATATGAATGATACACCAGCATCTTATACCTATACCGCCATTGGCAATAATTTGACGGATGTGTTTTTACAAGCAGGTTTTGGATTTGGAAAAAGTTATACTGGCTTAGTTCCAACCTTGCGCATTGATTACATGTTCGTTTCTCCTAAAATAAAAAGCTGCTCTACCTATTTGGTAAAGCAGCCTTTTTCGGATCATTATCCCTTAGTTTCTGTTCTTGATTTGAATTAATAGTTCATTCCAAGGTTGTAGAATACGAAACTCCAGACATCGGTGTCTTCGTCTATTTGTTTGCTCAAAGGCTTTCCTGCACCATGTCCTGCACTCTTGTCGATGCGAATCAAACTTGGATTCTTACCTGTATTATTCTTCTGCAAAGTGGCAGCAAACTTAAAACTATGCGCAGGGACTACACGGTCGTCGTGATCTCCGGTAGTGACTAAGGTTGCAGGGTAGACTGCTTTACGAACATTATGTAACGGAGAGTATTTAATCAAATAATTGAAAGCCTCTTTAGAATCGCTATTGCCATATTCTACACTCCATCCCCAACCTACAGTGAACTTGTGATAACGTAACATATCAAGCACGCCAACACCAGGTAAAGCGACTTTAAATAAATCGGGTCTTTGTGTCATACAAGCACCTATTAATAAACCTCCATTACTTCTGCCACTGATCGCAAGTTTGCTTTTTGAAGTATACTTATTTGCAATCAACCATTCAGCTGCAGTGATGAAATCATTAAACACTTGTTGCTTGTTAGATAACATGCCACCTTTATGCCATTTTTCTCCATACTCATTCCCTCCACGAATATTAGGCATCGCATAGATACCACCGTTTTCCAAAAACAACATTCTAGACGCTGAATAACTAGGGGTTAGATTGATACTGAATCCACCGTAGGAATAGAGAAGGCAAGGATTATTGCCGTCTAACTTAGTTCCTTTTTTGTATACAATAAACATAGGTACTTTCGCTCCGTCAGTGGAAGTATAAAA